>Ga0209935_1000604_pt1 | contig 79283 bp, 60 predicted proteins | sample ThiBio_1000_plan_2_FD_183958 | JGI IMG/M metagenome (GOLD analysis project Ga0209935, IMG submission 183958) | Wastewater bioreactor microbial communities from Cape Town, South Africa - Thiocy_cont_1000_plan (SPAdes) | ecosystem: Engineered > Bioreactor > Thiocyanate-remediating >... | reverse complement strand
GGCGCATGTCCTCGGGGGAGAACTGAAAATCCTGCCTGGCCGTCGATTCGCAATCGGCGAGTTCGGTGTTGCCCAGCCAGTCCGGGTCGGACTCCGCCGCGCAGTACGGGGCGAAGATGATGCCGCGTCCGTTGCCCGACGCCAGCGCGGGGCAGATCGCCTCCGGATTCGCGGCAAAGAGCAGGTCGCTGACCACGATCCGGAGCGAGGCCGCGCGCCAGGGGATCAGCTCAAACTGGGGCACGCTGGCCGCCTCTCCGGCCAGGGTGATCTGGTGGAGGGCCAGGGAATTCTCCAAAGGTGTCGCTATCCCTCCGGCCAGCGTGAAAACATGGAGCGAACTGGCCGAGCGCTGCACCGCCTCAAGGCAGAAGGCCGCGAGTTCCAGGCTGCGGCGGGCTTTCGCTGCGTCGAGCGCCATCGAGGGCGAAACATCGATCACCAGATCCACGAGGGGACGGACCTCCTCACGGTAGAGCTTCATCGTGTAATGACCGCTCCGCGCATAGGCCTGCCAGTCGATATGGCGGGGATCGTCCCCTGGCATGTAGGGGCGGTGGTCCTGGAAGTCGATGGAGCTGCCCGCCGCTGATCCGGATACCTGTCCCGACGTGCGGCGCAGGCCGCGCGTGATGGGAATGGTCAGCCGGTCCGCGACGGAGCGGGCGGCAGCGACGGCGGCATCGGCGTCGGACACCAAAGAAAAAAGCGAAGCACCCGTGGATGGCACAGGTGCTTCGCTCATGAAGGGACTCAGTCGGGAGTTACAGCGTCTTGCAGAACTCTTCGATACGGTCGAGGCCGGTCTTGATGACGTCGAGGCTCGTCGCGTAGCTGAGGCGGACGGTGCGGTCGTCGCCGAAGGCGATGCCGGGCACCACGGCCACGTTGGCCTTGCTGAGCAGGCGGTCGGCGAAGTTTTGCGACTTGAGGCCGAGCCCGCTGATGTTGGCCAGCACGTAGAACGCGCCGAGTGGCTTCACCGCGGTCACGCCCGGGATCGAGGACAGGCGGTCAAACATGTACTGGCGACGGATGTCGAACTCCTCGCGCATGTCGGCCACGCACTGCTGGTCGCCCTTGAGAGCGGCGAGAGCACCCTTCTGGGCGAAGGAGCAGGGATTCGACGTGCTGTGGCTCTGCATCGAGTCGATGGCGCGGGCGATTGCCTCGGGAGCACCGAGGTAACCGAGACGCCATCCTGTCATCGCGTAGGCCTTGCTGAAGCCGTTCACCGTGATGGTGAGGTCGTAGGCTTCCGGAGTGAGCGAGGCGATGCTGACGTGCTCGGCGCCTTCGTAGGTGAGCTTCTCGTAGATCTCGTCGGAGAGGATGTAGATGTCCTCCTCGGCCGCCACCTCGGCGATGGCGCGGAGTTCTTCGCGGCTGTAGATCGAGCCGGTCGGGTTGCCCGGGCTGTTGATGATGATCATCTTCGTGCGCGGGGTCATTGCATCTTCGAACTGCTCGGCCGTGATCTTCCAGGCATTCTCCTCGGTCGTCTGCACGATGACCGGCTCGGCGCCTGCGAGACGAACCATCTCGGGGTAGCTCAGCCAGAACGGAGCCGGGATGATGACCTCGTCGCCCGGGTTACAGACGGCGGCGATGGCGTTGAAGCACGACTGCTTCGCACCATTGCTCACGATGATCTGGCTGGGCTTGTACTCCAGGCCGTTGTCGGCAAGGAACTTCTCAGAGATGGCCTGGCGGAGTTCCGGCATGCCGGAGCTCGGGGTGTACTTCGTGAACCCGCTCTGGAGGGCCTCGATGGCGGCCGCCTTGATGTGCTCAGGCGTGTCCATGTCGGGCTCGCCGGCGCCGAAGCCGCAGACGTCAACGCCTTCCGCTTTCAAGGCCTTGGCTTTGCTGTCGATCGCGAGGGTGAGAGATGGGGTGAGTTCTTTGACGCGGGTTGCGAGTTCCATGGTTTTTGAGAGGTAGTCTAGGAGAGGTACGAATCGATGAGAGGTTTCAGATTATTCTCGTTTATCTGGATGATGTCCATTTCGCGACGCGCATTTTCAGCGGAATCCGACGCATGCGCCGCATTGATCATCACGGTCTGGCCAAATTCCCGGCGAATCGTGCCCGAAGGGGCCTTCGACGGATCGGTCGGTCCGAGGACTTCACGAATCTTCCGGACGGCATCGACACCCTGATAAATGAGGGCGACGCACTTTTCGCTGCCGGGCTGGTCGCGCCTGGCCTCGGGACAGTTCGCGGGCCGGGTCCCGGCCATGAACTGGACGATGGTTTCCCAGTGGGAGCGTCCGGCAATGGGGCCGATCAGCTCGCCGAGCTCGTTTTCCGTCTTCTCGTCGAGCGGGAAACCGAATTCCTCCTCGATGGCGAGGCGGGCGCGCTTGGCGCTGGGTTCGCGGAATTTGTCCTGCAGCACGTCGAGCACGGGGCCGTAAAACTTCTCGGCCTGGGCGACGCTCATGTAGTGCACCTTGAAGCCCACGATGTAGAGCCCGGTGCGGGAAAACAGGTCGATCACGCCGCCGGGGCGGGCGTTGGGAAAGCGGAAGTTGTCCGGCTTGATCAGGACGAGCGTCGTCTCGACGTTCTCGCCCGCCGGGAATGGCACGGAATCCACCAGGATGCCTCCATCCGCGTCGGAATACTTGGCAAAAATCTCCAGGTGCCTGCGGGCGGACGATGCGTCGGGGGCTGCCAGCACCCCGGGCTCGAAATAGACCACCTTGCCATCCTCGACCTGACAATCCCCGTAGGTGTCGCGAATGGTTTCCCCGCTGGTGCGCTCCTGCATGATGTGCCCCACGACGGAACGTGTCTTGATCACGGCATCCTCACCGCGGAGGACGAGGAGGAGGGCGCGCTGGCGGACGCCATGCTCGTCGGCAGCCAGCTTTTTCAGGATGTAATCCCGGATCAGCTCCTGGGTCTGGCGGTGACGGGCGCTATCCGTCTCGGAGACGGTGGCCTCGGCGAATTCCTTGATAAACTCCTCTCCCGGAGCGAATAAGCGACCGGAAACGAGTTCCAGGCCCGACCGCGAAAGCAGTCGGCCCACAATACCGCCCGTCCGGGATTTCCGGAGTGAGTACGGTGTAACTAGAACGTAGGAAAGCTCGTCGGCCATGGAAAAGGTATGCCGCCCAGACGAGCGGGGCCGGTCTTAAGCGGGTCGGGCAGGTTATCGACGCCAGAGGGAGGGGTCAACTGGCTTTTCGCTAAAACCGCCCGGAAAAATGCCTCTGGCCGCTCTTGTCGGAATCGCTGGAGCGGGGTAGAGGGTAGGCGTGATCCGGAGAGCGTACGACTGGATGGTGACGCAGTGGCACTGGCCCTACGCGGCGGCTTTTGCTGCGGTGATGATGGTTTTCTTCATTCCGCTGCTGTTTTCCATCGACCCGTCCGAGGCGGTGATCGCGAGCATCATTTTTGTCCAGCTCCCGCTCTACATGGTCCATCAGTGGGAGGAGCATCGCGGAGACCGCTTCCGGCTTTGGGTGAATACCAATGTCGGCAAGGGTGTCGAGGTGCTCACCCGCCCGGCCACCTTTGTCATCAACTCGGTCGGCGTGTGGGGAGTCGACTTGCTGGCCTTTTACCTGGCGGTTTATGTCGATGCGGGCTGGGGGTTGATCGCCCTTTACCTGCCCGCCGTGAATGCTGTGGGGCATATCATCCCGGCCGTCGTCAGCCGCAAGTACAATCCCGGGCTTTGGTCCTCGGTCTTCGGGTTCGTTCCCTTGAGCTGGGGGGGAATCATCTACCTGTCCCGCGCTCTTGAGCCGACCTTTCTGATGCAGGCGGGCAGCCTCGGGGTGGCCATCGCCGTTCACGTCGCGATCCTGAGCCACATCCAGTCGCGCCTGCACGCTGCTGTGGCGAAGGCCTGATCAGCTGGCTCGCAGCGCCTCGAGGAGCGCGACCGTTCGCTGCGTGGCCCCGCGATGCTGGGCGAGGCACTCGGCTCCGCGCCGGGCGAGGGTGGCCGCCTTTTGCGGGTCTTGCAGGCAGTCGCGGATCGCGGTCTCGAGTTCACCCTCATCCGCCACGCTGATGGCGGCGCGGGAGCGGACGAGCTGATCGCAAAGGCTGGCAAAATTCTGCATGTTCCGGCCAAAGATGACCGGTTTCCCGGCGGCGAGGGCTTCCACAGGATTCTGGCCCCCCTTGGCCGTGAGGCTCTTGCCGATGAAGACCACCGAGGCCACCGGGAAGACATCGCGCAGCTCTCCGGTCGTGTTGATAATGAGGGCATCGGGACTGGCGGGCGGGTTCGTCTCGCCGGAGCGCAGCATGACGCGCAGGCCGATCTTCTCCAGCTCCTCCTTCACCTGGCGTCCGCGCTCGGCATGGCGCGGCACGCAGACGTAAAAGAGCGAGGGAAACTCTGTGCGCAGCCGGAGATAAATCTCGCCGAGAATGACCTCTTCACCCGCATGGGTGCTGGCCGCGAGCAGGACGGGCGCTCCGGCGGGAACGCCGAGCTCGGCCAGGATGGCGGAAAAATCGCGCCCCGGGGTGCGGGATTGCGCGGCGTCGTCAAATTTTACACTGCCCGTGAGGCGGATGCGGTCTTCCGCGATGCCGAGGGATTTCCAGCGTTCGGCATCGGCTTCCTCCTGCACGCAGAGCACGTCGAGCTGGTTGAAAAGCGGGGCGGTGAGAAACTTCACCTTCCGGTAGCGCGACTCCGAGCGCGGCGAGAGCCGGGCGTTGACGAGGGCGAGCTTTGCGCCCTGCGCCTTGGCCTCGGCGGTCAGATTGGGCCAGACCTCGGCCTCGACGAGGATCATCATCTTCGGGCGCACGATGCGCATGGCGCGCTTGGCCACGAGGATGAAGTCCACGGGGTTGTAGATGGGTTCCAGCCATTCCGTGCGGCGACGGCTGGCGAGGCGGAATCCGGTCGACGTCGTGGTCGAGAGCACCACTCGCAGCGACGGATCGCTCTTCTTCATCTCGCTGATGAGTTTCAGCGCGATCAGGACCTCGCCCACGCTCACGGCATGCACCCATACATTATCGTCGCGCCGCAGCTTGTTCAGCACGCGGGGCGAGTAGATGGCGAAACGCTGGCCAAACTTGTGGCGGTACTTTCCGCGCCGGATCATGCGCAGCAGGAAGCTGGGCAGCAGCGCCAGCAGCACGAAGGGAAACGCGAGGTTATAAAGGAGCCGGACTTTTTTCATTCCGCGTGGGCGTAGTAGGCGACCTCGCTCTCTCCGTATTGACGCACACGGAGAAGGACGAGGCCGGCGGTTTCCGGTTCCGGGCGGCCGCTTACGCGCTCGATGATGACGGTGCCCCCGGGGCGGAGGGCCTTGGCGAGGGCGGAGAGCTTTACGAGCTCGGTGGCAAAATCGCGATCTTCCGGCAGCTTGGCATACGGCGGGTCGGCAAAGATCAGGTCAAACGACGCGTCGCCGTAGAGCTCGACAAACCGGAAGGCATCCATCTGCTGAACGCTGCCGGTGAGCTTGGATTTGCGAAGATTATCCCTCACGCAGCTCACGCTGCGGGGATTCACGTCGACGAAGACGGCGGATTCCGCGCCGCGGCTCAGGGCCTCGATGCCCATGGCGCCCGATCCGGCGAAGAGATCGAGCACGCGCGCTCCCGGCACGGCGTCGCCGAGACTGGAAAAAATCGCGCCTTTCACCCGGTCCATGGTGGGACGCACCCCTGCCGGAGGCTGGATGAGAGGCAGTCCCCGGGCCGAACCGGCAATCACTCGCATTTCTTACTTCTCTCCCTTTTCTTTCTTGGGCGCCTGGCCGCGGAACAGGCTCTTGAGCATGCCGCCGATGTCCTGGCCGATGTTGATGCCGATCAGCTTGTCGAGCAGGTCGGTCTTCGGGCTGTCGACATGTCCGGTCACGTTGAAGTCGAGGCGCTGGTACTCGGGGTCGTTGGTTTTGACAAAGTTCTTCCCGAGCACGCCGCGGAGTTGTTGCTGCAGCTTGCGGTTCACGAGCAGGCTCGCGGCGAGATCCATCTTTCCATTGAAGCGCACGGGGCCGGTGGCTTTCAATATCAGGTTCTCCGATTGCATCGTGAGATTATCGACCCAGATCTTCTCCTCCTTGACGGTGATATCCATTTTCGCGTCCTTGAGCTGGAGGAGCTGGAGTTCCTCGATCTGAAGTAGCTCGCCCAGCTTGATCAGGAAATCGACCGGCTTGAGCTTGGCCGAGAGGAGTTCAAAATGACCCGACCCCGTGGTGGATTCGCTGAAGCGCGGATCGCCCGAGAGCCGGAGCTGGCCCACGAGATTGCCGTCGGTTTTCCCGGGCTCCGAGTGGGCCTCGGCGAAGAGCTTCTTCAGGCGGGCGTCCTTGACGGAGAAATTCATATCAAACCGCGGATCGCCGAGGGCCACGAGGTGGTAGCTGCCGGTGATCTCTCCCCCGGCGAGGGCGCCCTTGATCTGCGGGAGGTCGAGCACTTCGCCATCCCAGGTGAAGGGGCCGCCGACCTTGCGCGGGTGCAGGTATCCCGAGATATCCGTCTCGCCGATGTCAAAGACGCCTGCCGCAGCGACATTGTCCGAGATATTGGCGTCGATATCGACGCTCTCGAGCATGAGCACGGTGCGGTTCTTCGCGTCGAGGAAGGCGACGGTGCCGCCGATAAGCCGCAATCTCTCAACCTGACACTTGAATGCTGCACCGACGACACGAGGCGCCGTGGGTGCGCCCGGCACGACCGGGGCGGGCTCGACCTCCTTGATTTTCGCCGGGAGCGGGGCCATCCAGTCGCCATTTGCCAGCTGCCGTACGATCAGCGTGGGTTCGTACAGCGAACAATCGTAGATGACGAAGCGTTTGTTGAAGAGCGGGAGGAAGGAAAACCGGATGCGCAGCGCCTTGGCCTCCAGGATATTCATCGACGGGGAAATCGGATCGGGGACCTCGATGTTCCTCAGAACCAGGCCGCTCCATGGCGTGTAGCTCGTGCTGCGTATCTTTACGTCAGTCCCGACCTGGCGGGCTACGCTTTCACGGATGCGCTGCTGGACGGTGCTCGACTGCAAATAGATGTTTGTACAAAGAAGCGCGAGACCACCCAGCGCCACCAAAGCGGCAAGCGCGATCAGAAATCTCTTGGCAAATTTTGGCACGCGGGGAAGCTACGAAACTCTGCCAGAATGTGAAGCGTGAACAAGAGCTCCAAAATTCTCGTCATCCTTAACCCGGCCGCTCGCAGCGAAAAAGCGAGCGCCATGAGGGAGAAGATTCTCGCCCTTTCCCCCCGCCTCGCGGTGTGGATGACCGAGTCCCCGGGGGATGCTCGCGTCCTGGCTCAACGTGCTGTTCATCAGGGGTTTGAAACTGTTGTTGCGGCGGGCGGGGACGGCACCGTGAACGAGGTGGTCAACGGCCTTGCCGGGGCGGATGTCCGCTTCGGAATCCTGCCCGTCGGGACGATGAATGTTTTTGCGACGGAACTCGGAATTTCTTCAAATCTTTCCAAGGCCTGGGAGGTTATCGAGGCCGGAAACTGCCGATTGATCGACCTGGCCAAAGCCAATGAGGAGTATTTTGTCCAGCTCGGCGGAGTCGGGCTCGATGCCGCCGTGGTTCAGTCAACCACGCCGGATTCCAAGAAAAACCTCGGGCCGCTGAGCTATCTCATCACGCTGGCGCAGGTCGTCGCCCGCAAACCGCCCGAGCTGCTTATCGAGCCCGTGGACGGCCCGGCGCGCAAGGGGAGTTTTGTCCTTGTCGGCAATGGCCGGCTGTATGGCGGACCTTTCGTGCTTTTCAAAGACGCCCGTATTGACGATGGATTACTCGACGTTCTGGTTTTTGAGAACCAGAGCCATTGGGACATCATGCGCTACGTTCAGGCCATCGCTTTCGGCAATCACTCGGAACTCCCCGACGTGCAGTATTTCCAGACCCGCGGTCTGCGGCTTTCCTGCGAGGAGTATGTCCCCGTCGAGCTCGATGGGGAGCTGTGCGGCCATCTGCCGTACGAATTCGGATTTTCCAACCGCAAACTCAGTGTTCTCGCCCCCGAACCTCCGGAGGTCGCAGGCACTTGAAGCAGAGATTTGTCGGTCCACGTTTTTGGATGATCCCGCTGCTGGTGGGCGTCAATACAGCAGTTTTTCTTTTTCAGTCGCTGCTCTCCGCGCGGGGATTGCTCGTTTTTGAGACCGTCTTCGGCCTGAGCCGCGCGGGCGTGGAGGCCGGGTACTGGTGGGAGTATATTACCTACGCCTTCCTGCACGCGAACTGGTTTCACCTCGGCGTAAACATGCTCCTCCTCTGGGCTCCCGGCCGGGTCGTCGAGCGCTTCATTGGCCCGTGGCGCACCCTGCTCCTCTATGTTTTCGGAGCGGTCGGCGGAGGCTTGCTCCAGATGCTGATGGGGCCGCAGCTCCTCCTCGGCGCGTCGGGCGCGGTGTGCGGCATGATCGTGGCATTCTCCGCGTTTTTCCCGAATCTCAACGTCCTGCTGCTTCTCTTCTTCGTCCTTCCGCTTGAGCTGCGGGCGAAGTTTCTTGGCTGGGGCCTCATTGTTTCCAGCCTGCTCCTCCTCATCTTTGACCACTACACGCCCATCGGCCACGCGGCACACCTGGGCGGGGCTCTGGCGGGCTTCCTCTTCGCGCGGGTCAGCGGGTTTTCCCGGCTCAGCCCGCTGGAGAATTGGCTGCTCCGCCGGCGAACGGACTAGCGAAGCTCTTCCTTCGGGAACGGGGCGCGCGATGACAGCCGCTCGATGCGACGGATCTTGCGCTGCACGGTGGAGTCGGGCGTGACAGGGGACCACTTGCGCGGATTGGGCAGGATGGCCGCGAGGGCGATCATTTGCGAGCGGGTCAGATCCTGGACCGGACGATGGAAATGCTCCTGTGCCGCTGCTCCGATGCCGTAGATGCCGGGGCCGAGTTCGATATGGTTCAGGTACAGCTCGAGGATGCGCTTCTTGCTGAGGAGCAGCTCCATCCAGAAGGTGTAGTAAAACTCCAGCGCCTTGCGCACGTAGGAGCGACCCTGCCAGAGAAAGACCGACCGGGCGCATTGCATCGTGATGGTGGATGCCCCTCGCACCGTCTTGCCTTTTTCCTCCGCCGTCTCGATGGCCCTGCGCAGCTCCGCAAAGTCAAAGCCCCCGTGCTTGAAAAATGCCTGATCCTCCGACGACCAGATGAAGTGGATGAGCTGGACCGGAGTGTCCTTCAGCGGCACCCAGATGATCGGGTGCTGCACGTCGGGTTTGCTGGAGAACCATCCCTCGACCCGGCGCTGAAACTGCATCGGGCTGGTCTTGGGATTGATAAACTTCGCCAGGCCGATCTGAAATGGCGGAATGGCCGCGGCGACCAGTATGACGATTGCGAGGATCTTGAGCCACGGACGGCGTTTCGGTTTCCGGGATGCCACCGGGGAAGTGTGACCGGGTTGGTCCTGTTGAAAAGTCCGGATTTTTGCTACCATCTCTCCATGAGAACTATCGTTGTCACCGGCTGTTCGCGTGGGTTGGGCGAAGCCCTGGCCCGTTTTTTTGCCTCACAGGGAGATCGCGTGATCGGGTGCAGCCGGTCGGCGGAAAAGATGCAGCGCCTCGCGACCGGGCTCGGCGTCGGGCATGATTTCTCCGCCCTCGATGTGTCGGACGACGACGCGGTGCGAGAATGGGCCGGCCGTGTGGTGAAGCAGCACGGGCCGCCGGATTTGCTCATTAACAATGCGGCCGTGATCGCCGCCAACGCGCCGCTGTGGGAGGTGCCGGTCTCGGACTTTGACCGGGTGATCGACGTAAACATCAAGGGCGTCGCCAATGTGTTGCGGTATTTCCTGCCCCCGATGATCGCCCGGCGTAAAGGCGTCGTGGCCAATTTCAGCTCCGGCTGGGGGCGCTCGACCTCGCCCGAGGTTGCCGCCTATTGCGCGAGCAAGTGGGCCATCGAGGGCCTCACCCAGTCTCTCGCCCAGGAGCTGCCGCGCGGCATGGCGGCGGTCGCGGTGAACCCGGGCATCATCGACACCGCGATGCTGCAGAGCTGCTTCGGCGCCGGGGCGTCACATTACCCCGATGCCTCGGAGTGGATTCGCTCTGCCGGGCCGTTTTTCGCCGGGCTGACCGCAGCGCACAATGGGCGCTCGCTCACTGTACCGGGGGCGCGGGAGGAGTAGCCCCCGTCTTTGTCGGTGGCAGGTAATAGAATTTAATGGCGGGCTGGAGATACTGCTGAGGCCCGGAGGGGCATTGCCAGAGCAGCGTGCCTTCAGCGAAGAGCTGCGTGTAGAAGGCCTTTCTCCGCTCGTACTCGTCTCGTTCCTCCGCCTTCGGCTTGTGCGTCTTGAGGAAGAAGCGGTTGTAGTCGTCATTGGCCACCGCGACGTACCGAATACCGCGCGCGCGGAGTTCGTCGATGGTGCCGACATCGGCGGCGAAGAGCTTGCCGAGCATCGTCTGGTCCACGAAATACGGGCTGTCAGCGTGGCGCTTTTCGTCGCGGCTCGGGAGGTTGACCCGCTTGTCCTGTACGATGGTCGCGTCAGGCGGGACGTTCTTTTTGACGTACTCGATCAGGGCTTGGCGGGAATCATTCTGAAACGCGGCGTCCACGCGGACGAGTTTGGCGCACGACCAGATGATCGCTCCGCCGAGGAGGACATGGCGGACGATCCGCGAGATGTGCGAAAGGCGATCCGTTGCCGGATGGAATACCGCGAGAGCGGCGATCGTGCAAAAGAGCAGTGTATCCGGCAGGAAGTAGCGGTGATGCGTCTTGGGCGAGAACGACAGGATGATCGCGTAGGCCACCGGGAATAGCGCGAGCGCCCACTCGCTGGCGTGAAGGTTCCGCCACCGGTACCCGACGCGGAGCAGGCCGGCATAATAGATGACGAGAAGCGCGCAGACGAAGGGGCCCGCCGCATCGATGAAGACCTTGGTGTAGACGCCGTGGGGGACGGATCGGGTCAGCCCTTTGTGACCATGGGCGGCGTAATCCATCTCTCGCTCCACGTTGCTGGTAAACTTCGCGAACTCCCCGGCCATCGGGTAGTTGATCGCCGCGAGGATGAGGAAGAGCCCGGCCACGAAGCACCCGAGCCAGCAGGCCCAGCGTGCGCGGTGCGCGAAGATGGGCAGGAAGGCGACCGGCAGGACGAGTGCGCCGATGTACTTGCCAGAGATCGCCAGGGCGGCCGCTCCTCCGAGCAGGAGGAATCGCGTGGGCGAGGGCGCGATCCAGCAGCGCACGAGGGCGAGGAAAAACGCGGCAATGCCGAAGACCAGCGCGGGGTCCTCCTTCATGTAGTGCGAGAGCTCGTAGAGCTGCGAATTTGTCACCAGCAGCAGGCCGGCGGCCACGGCGGCCCACGAACCGCGCAGATGAGCCGCCACCAGCACGAGGCAGGCGATGGCCGCGGCGGAAAACAGGGCCGAGCTGAAGCGACCGGCTTCCGTTACCGTCTGCTGTGAGTCCCCGGCTTTTGTAAAATATGCGACGACCCTGGCGGTTTGAAGGAGCAGCAGCGGGTGGTTGAAGTTGAACTCTCCCTGGATCAGCTGCCTCGCCTTGCTCGGCTCGTCCGGGTGATAGAAGGAAGGAAAATGGTCGTGCCGGGTAAAGACGCCCAATGCGAGCGCAAAAAAGGCCGCAGCGATGGCCCAATGCCGCCAGGCAAGGCTTGCCCGAGGCGCGGGCTGGTCGATGGTAAAAAACGCCTTCACGAGATTCTCCGCACCTTAACCCGGAACCTGCACATTGCGAGCGGGCGGGGCGTCAATCACGCGCCTTTGAGGCCGCCCAGCAGAAGCTCTGCGTTGAACTTGGTATGCTTCAGGTTGGCGGCGAGGAGTTCCATGGCTTCCGCGGCGGGCAGCTCGGAGAGCTGGCGGCGCAGGACGACCACCTTCTCGTATTCGTCGGGATGGTAGAGGAGTTCCTCGCGTCGGGTGCCGGATTTGATGATGTGGATCGCGGGAAAGATACGTTGCTCGGCGATGGAGCGATCGAGATGCACCTCCATGTTGCCGGTGCCCTTGAATTCCTCAAAGATCAGGTCATCCATGCGGCTCCGGGTTTCCACCAGCGCCGTGGCGAGAATGGTCAGGCTGCCGCCCTCCTCGGTGTTGCGGGCGGACCCGAAGAATTTCCGGGGCTTGGTCAACGCCTTGGTGTCGACACCGCCGCTCATGGTGCGTCCCTTGTTGGGTTGCAGGTTGTTGTAGCCGCGAGCCATGCGGGTGAGGGAGTCGACCAGGACGATGACGTCCTTGCGGAGCTCCACCATGCGCTTGGCGCGCTCCGAGACGGCTTCGCAGACCTGCACGTGGCGGGTGACCGGTTCGTCGAAGGTCGAACTGTAAATCTCGCAGTCGAGCGAGCGGCGCAGGTCGGTGACTTCCTCGGGACGTTCGTCGACGAGGAGCAGGATCAGGACGGCTTTCGGATGATTGTCGCGAATGGCTCGGGCGATATCCTTGAGCATCATTGTCTTTCCAGCGCGGGGCGGAGCGACGATGAGGCCGCGCTGGCCCATGCCGAGCGGGGCGACGATATCGACCGCGCGGGCGCTGATCGAGGGATTGATGTTGCTCTCGAGAAAGACGCGGCGGTTGGGGAAAAGCGGGGTCAGCTTGTCGAAGGGTGTCGGCGGCTGCCACTCGGCCAGCGGGACGTCCTCGATGAAGAGGAGAGTATCGATGACCAGGCCGCGTTCGCGGTCGCGAGGCAGGCGGAGGGTGCAGCGAAGCATCAGCCCGGCCTCCAGCTTGTACTGCCGGAGCATCTGAGGCGGAACGAAAACATCATCGGGCCCGGGTCGCAGGCCAAAGGCGGGCCAGCGCAGCACGCCCTGGTCGCCATTTACCTCGAGCAACCCGGTGGCTTCGACCGGGATTCCCGAGGTGATGTAATGCTTGGCGTGATCGAGAACGAGATGGCGCTTCGTGGCCTCCGGGCGAAGCTTCAGGCCGAGCTCAACCGCCTGGTCGAGCAACGTGGTATGGGACATCGCCTGCAGGTCGTTGAGACGGACCTTGGCTTGTGCGGCGGGAGGCGTGGATTCTTCAACCGTGGCGGGCATGCAAATAACGGGAAAAAAGGTCGGCTTGAGTAATGAGCGCCTCGATGGCGCCGTCATTCCAGATGACGTGATGAGACTTCTCTATCTTGACGCTGAGCGGCATCTGGGAGGCAATGATTTTTTCGGAAATCTGGCGATCCAGTTCCCGGCGGGCGGCAAGGCGCTCCAACTGGGTCTCCTTGTGACACGCCACCGTGACGATGATGTCGAAGAGATTCTCGGCGTTTGTCTCGAAGAGCAGCGGGATGTCGATCACGAAGTATCGCTTGCTGTACGCTGGCTCCTGGGCCTGAGCCGACCACCGATCGCGGATCACCGGGTGCAGGATGGCTTCCAGTGTCGCCTTCCGTACCGCGTCCTGGTAAATCAGCTGGCGCAGCAGGGGGCGGTTTGGAGTGCCCGACTCGTCATATGCCTGCGGATGGACCTTGGCGAGCACCTCCTGCCGCACGGAGAGGTCTTTGTCGAGGAGCTCACGCGCGCAGGCATCGGCATCGAAGTAATCCGCATCGATGCGCTCCAGGAGCAGACGGCGAAACTCTGACTTGCCTGAGGCTATACCGCCGGTGATTCCGAGAATGGGCATGGTGCGTTGATCTTCCGAAGCCCGGCAGGAAAAGGAGGGGACGCCACTGGAGCGTGGCGTCGTTTCCTTATTTGCCGAAGCTCTTGCCGAACTCGATGTTCGGGGCCGGAAGATCTTCAGGGAGGCCAAGAGGTTCCGTCACTTCATCTTCCTCAAAGTCCTGACGGAGAGGCTTGCCCTCGGCGTCAAGGAGGTGGGCGGTCACAAAGATGATCAGGTTGCGCTTGATCTTCTGGTCGACATTGCTGCGGAACAGACGCCCCACGAGCGGCACATCGCCGATGAGCGGCACCTTGTCCTGCACCTTCTGCACATCCTCACGGATGAGGCCGCCGAGAGTCACCGTCTGGCCGTCCCAGATGCTCACGCTGGTCGTAACCTTGCGCGTTGAGAAGATAGGCTGGTTGATGACGTTGGGCGTCACCTCATAGGTGCCGTAACTGAGTGTAAGTGAATTGAATGTCGGACCTATGATTGGAGAGCCGTAATTTACGAAACCATCGAATTCTACAACTTCGGGCGAAAGGTCCAAGTCAATGGTATATCCGTCTGGGCCAATCTGAGGAAGAACCTCCAGTGTGACCCCCAGATTTCGGGTTTCGAAAGCTGTGGGAGTAGTCGGAGTAACGACACCTGACACAGATATCAGGCCAGCAACGGTAGTGCTTTGAACACTTACTCCTTGTTGGGCCTGAGGAACCTCTGGGGGATTAAATTCGGTCGGATACGGGAACTCACGTGCAACGCGAACTATAGCTTTCCGACCGCTTTTAGCAACCACCTTGGGAGCGGACATAAGGTCGATGCCCTTTTTCTGATTGAGTGCTCGAATTACTACTTGGAATTGGGGGTTGCTGAATATTCCCGAGATACCGAAAATACCTGGGCTCAGCACGCTGGAGCCTTGGGGCACTCCGGCGATCAGCGCATCGATACTGTTGGCCGTGATTGCCGAGTTGACACTTGTGCCAACACCACTGCGATTGCCGCTGGTTACCGGATTCGTTCCTGTGCTACCAAATGGGAAGTTGGAATAATATGTGTCCGTTAAGGTGGCATCCCCGCCGCGGGTTCCTCCCGCGCCGTAAACTCCGCTGCTGCCAATCGCAAACGGACCGAGCAACCAATCAAAACCCAGCTCACTGAGGTTGTTTTGCGAGATTTCCAAGAACTTCGATTCAATTTCGACCTGAGTCGGTTGGACTCCGACCGCAGCATCGACCAACGAATCGATGAAGTCGATGGCATCTGGAGTATTGCGAACAATCAGACGGCTACCAGCCGGAATATACTGCGCAAATGCACCCGCAGGGAATTGAACACCTTCCTTCTGAAGGTAATCCATCGCAGTCTGACGACCGGAGAGGCGAGAGTCACTTACAGTGGCAGCGATACGACCTGCCGTTGGTGTGGAATCGCTTGAGGCAGACGAGGCTGGAATGAATCCCGCCGGAACTCGGTACTCTTTGGAGACAAGATCCTCAATATTCTCGGAGAGAGGAACGATCGAGACCGCGTACTGCTCGATCTTGAATTTCAGGCCGGCCAGCTCGGTCAGATAACGGAGGGCTTCGATGAGCGGGACATTCGCGAGCGAAAGAGTGACCTTGGTATCAGCTGTGGCTGCCGGAGGAGCGGATGGTGTAGCTCCCTCCGCCGGTGTGGCTGAGGGATCAGCAACCGGAGGCGGAGACGATGGCTCCAGCTTGAGGACGATGTTGACACCACGCTTCGCTTTCGGATCGTCCGTCGATGTATCGAGCTGACGGCTCATTTGTTTCAAGCGCTCCACGGCATCCTGGACCGTCTCGTCCTGGAGGTCGAGGCGAGGAATGATGATGCGATTGAGTTTGGCAGTGATCTGGGCGGTGTCACGTGCTCCGCCTCGGGTGCGGCTGGCATCTTCCGTCGAGCGATCCTTGAGGCCATGCACCGGACGCTCCCAAGCACTCTCAACCAGCCAGAGGAGGCGACCGCGAGTTTCATCGTAGGCAGCACCCTGGTACTTGGAGCGCTCAAGGTTTACCGCTTCCATGCCCTTGCGGGCGGCGATATTGTAGCGGTCGATCTGGAGCACCTGCTCGTAACGGAGAATCGCCAGATCGTAACGGCCAGACTGGTAGTAGCCATCGGCCTCATAAAGAAGCTTGGTGACCTTTTGCACGTCGGCAGCCGACGGTGGCGTGACCGTCTTGTTGTAATAATCTGGCTGCTCCAGGTTGGCGAGGAACTGAGCGGCTGGCTTGTAGCCCGGATTATACTCCGGGAGGAGCACGGTCTTGGCGACCTTCTCCGCATCGGAGTAGCGGCCCTGGGAAACCAGCCACTGAGCATAGCTCAGGGAGGCTTGCGAAAATTGATTGAGCAGTTTTGCGTGATCCTTCTGGGTGGCTCCCCCCGGCGGTACGAGCGCCAGGGCATCCATATAGCTCAGGTAGGCCGTTTCGTAGTCCTTGCTGGCCATGGCGGCATCGCCCTTGGCGATGAGCTTATCCGCGACAACCAGCCCTTCCTGGCGGCGAACGATTTCCCGATCCGCAGTCGCAGCGACCGCCCCTTGTTGCGCCCGGCTAAGTACGGGGAAGAAGGCCGAAGTGAAGACGACCCACAGGGCAAGTGAACTGCGAGCGATTCTGGTCGAATTTTGGAAAATCATTGGGGTTCCGGACTACTCTGGGGTTGGAATGGTGGTGGGATCGTCCGACACAGCCTCGGAACTCATGGCCTGAGCATTGGGCTGAGCGGTAATTTCGTCTTCCTCGTCGACCTTGATCAAAGGCTGACCGGCTGGATCGAGAAGATTTGCTGTGACGAACATGATCAGGTTGCGCTTGATGTGCTGATCCGCCGTGGTGCGGAAAAGACGCCCGGCCAACGGGATGTCGCCGAGAATGGGAGTCTTATCTTCGACTTTTTGAACATCCTCTCGAATGAGTCCACCGAGTACGACCGTTGCACCGTCAAATACCGTGACATCGGTGGTTACTTCACGGGTCGAAAAGACCGGTTGATTGATGACGTTCTCGGTTGCAACGAAGGTAAACGTTGGCGCAAGATTTATAATGCTTCCGGTTCCTCCGGTTATTCCCGCGACACTCGCGGAAATCGGGCTGCCATAATTGATGAATCCATCAAATTCGACGACACGTGGGGACAAAGTGAGATCAATAGTGAAACCATCTGGGCCAACTGTCGGTTCTACTTCTAGCGTAATACCAACTGGTTTTGTATCGAACGCGGTAGGTGTTGTCGGGACGACTGGTTGATACGTGCTGCCAGATGAAGCAGAGACCTGAGGAAGATCATACTCTGTAGGATATCGGAACTCTCGAACGATCTGAATGGTTGCCCGTTGCCCACTTTTTGTAGTCACTTTTGGTGCGCTTACGAGATCTACACCTTTGTTTTGACTGAGTGCACGAATAACGACCTGAAATTGAGGGTTAGTGAATATCCCAGCGAGTGTTAGAGCTCCGGCGGCAGGGCCAACCGGACTTCCGAAGAGAAGCGCGTCAACCGCATTAACGCTAATGGCTGAACTTCCTGTGCGATTGCCAGACGTAACAGGTCCGGAGGTCGAACTAGACGCCCCAACAGGGAGGCTTGTGCCCGGATTGATAAACGGATACTGCGAGCTGTTAATGGACCGGCCAAAACCTTCTGTGCCGCCTCCACCATACACACCCGTTCCACCCGGCAGGGCAAACTGGCCGAGGAGCCAGTCAAAGCCGAGCTCGTTAAGGTTGTTCTGGGTTACTTCGAGGAACTTCGATTCAATCTCAACCTGACTTGGCGGAGTCTGGAGCTGCACCTCGACCAATGAGTCGATGATGTCGAGATTTGCCTGAGTGTTGCGGACGATCAGCTTGCTGGAAGCGGTCAGGAAGTTTGCGCTCGCATTGGGAGGGAACGTGACGCCATTGGCCTCAAGGAACTGGCGCGCAGTCGAGCGGGCTGCGACAGCGGATTGAGAGCCTGGAGCTACAGAGATCGAACCGTTGCCGCCTCCGCCTGCGGAGGCGGTATCCGTACTGGCCGGGAGCGCCGTGATGAAGCTCGGGGGAACTTTGTACTCCTTGGTGATCAGGATGTCGGTAGGCTCAGATTGAGGAACGACGACGACAGCGTAGGGCTCGATCTTGAGCTTCAGGTTGGCCGCCTTGGCGACGTAGTCGATGGCGACGCGCAACGGGATATCGGTAAGGGAAAGAGAGATGCGCTGCTGAGCCTCGGGAGCATCCGGGGCGAGCTTGAGCACGATGTTGACGCCGCGGTGAGAGGGATCTTGCTCGCCGGTGTCGAGCGCGACTGCGCGTTGCTTGAGAAAGTCGAGAGCTTCGCGAATGGTGGCATCGCTAAAATCGACCTTGGGAATGATGATCTCGTCGAGCTTGCGGTTGATCGCCGAGGTGCCGCGGGTATCGATCTGGGGCTGATCAATGATGCTGGAGCCCTTGACGTCAAACTTGCGGATGGGCAATTCCCAGCCCTTCTTGACTTCACGGAGCATGTCGCCGCGGGCTTCGCCGTAGGCGACATTGGCGTAGTTGGCGCGGGCGTTGTCGACCTGCTCCATGCCGCGGCGGGCGGCGATGTTGTAGCGGTCGATATTCAGAACCTGCTCGTAGCGTTTCTGGGCCAGGTCAAAGCGCCCGGAGTCATAAAAACCCTTGGCCTCGGTAAGAAGTTGCTTCACCTCTTCAACATTCGCGATGAAGGACGGGGTGAGCGTCTTGTTGTAGTTTGTCGGATCCTTCAGCTTTGCCTGCAGGGCGAGAGCGGGGGCGTAATTGGGATTGTAACGATCCTCGAGTACGACCGCGACCGTGGTGTTCGCGTCCTGAAAACGGCCTTCCGAGATGCGCTGCTCAGCCAGCTTGACTGCGGCCTGGCTGAATCCATCGAGTGCCGTGGTGCGGATCGATCCGGCTGCCTGGCCGCCCGAGGGAAGGACGTCGACCGCGCTCTTGTAGTAGGCGAAGGCGGATTCGTAGTCCTGATTTTTCATCGCCTGCTGTCCTTTGGCGATGGCTTCTTCAGCGTAGTTCTTTAGCTGCTCCTGGCGTCGGATTTCACGTTCCGCGAGCCCTTGGACGCCGGTTTGAGCTGGCGAGGTGGCGGTACTGAGGGCAAGCGAAGCGGCTGCGACGGCGGTTAGGATTTGCAACTTCATCGGGAAACTGTTCTTGGGGATGTCATGTGAATAACCATATGCCCGAGACGCAGGGTCCCGGTGCGCTGCGGCGTTTTTCCGAAGGCGCGCATGGTTAGGCTAGGCAGGCGGCACTTATTGTACTGGGAGGATTTTGTGTTCCTCTCCAGATTGGAGGTCTTTTATTAGGGCTTCTGATCGGGAGATGTCAATGAGTTTATACTTCTTGTCGCTTTGCGGAGTGAGGGTGAACTCGTCATCCTTTTTCACCGTAAACCGCGAATTATCATAGAGGTACAGGAATTCCCCGAAGGAGGTCGGATCGTTCGCTTCCTTGCGAACAATGAGCACCAATTTCTGGTTGGTTTCGGTATTTTCGATCGTGAGTTCCGACACATCGACTTCCATTTCGTCCCTGGTGATCTTGTTCGGCTTGTAGGAGAGGAGCTTGTAGGGGGTGCCCTCGATCATCTGGCCGAGCTGGAGGAACTGGGTGCGGCTCTTCCCGTCGATGGCATTGATCGTGAACGTCTGGCCTTCATCGGGGGTGCCGGTGAATTTGAGGCGGAACGGCTTGGAGATGAACTTGGCCAGCCGGAGCTTGGTCCAGTATGGCGGCACTGATTTCGCGTCGAGCGGATCCGTGTTGTTGACGAATTCCTCAAGATTCGAGAAACGGTCGCCATCCGGGTCCTGATCCTTGATATCGCCCTCCCAGTAGGGGAGGTCGTACTTGATCAGCCAGGCGTTGGTGATCGGGGCATGGAGGTCTTTGCCTGCGGCCAGAGGGTCGATCAGCTCATTGTTGAGCAGGACGTAGGGACGCGAGATAAAGAGCGAACCATCATGGCTCGTCCAGATTTTGGCCTTGTCCACGGCTTGGGCGGCCGTCTGGAGGACCTCGATCGGGAGCGGCTTGATTGTGTTGTCGGGGCGCTTCGACGAGTTGCGGGTCGCGAAGGTGGTGGGAAAATCCATCGATCCCATGACGATGAATACGCTGGAGCCGATCAGGGCGAGGATGGCGACGGCCAGGATGGCGCGCTCGTAGTTCTTTTTCAACCAGTCCATGTTATTTCGAAGCTCCTTCGGGGGTCGGGTCGGCGAAGTCGATCATCTCCAGGTGGAGCGCGACGCGGACGAGTTCTCGCCCGAGGACGACGTTGAGGTCCTTTTTGGCCGCATCCGCCGTGGCAGTGTAGGCGGTATTGGGCGTGGTCTCCGGCTGCGCGACCGGCGGACCAGCCTGATTGGTGTTTTCCACCGTTAAGCTGCGAATGATGAGGAACTGGTTGTCGTTAAGCAGGGAGTTGAAAGCCACGCGGAACTTGCTTTGTTCGGCGGTGAAGGAAATGTCGAACGGTGAACGCTCGAGGACCTTGGCGCCGCCGGGCTGTGGGGTGGCACCTTTCTTCTGGTTGCCAGCGGGAGCTGGTTGGGAGGGCGCTGCGGCGCCTTCCTGGGCGAGCGGAGCGCGGAGCAGCCCGTCGATGGACTGAACCCGGAAATCGATAAGACGCAGGACCAGGCCCTTGATCACGGAAAGCTGGCGCGCGAGATAGGGCGCCGCCTGCTCCGTGGGAAGCGAGTTTGCGTATTGGCTGAATCCGAGGTAGAAATCCGTCGGCAGACCGACTCCGGCCTGTTTGGCCTTGTCGGCGACATCATTGACCGCGGCGCGGAGATCGTCCTGAAAGCGCTGGGGCCCGACAGACATGTCGAGCGGCGCCTCCATCGAGGCGAGCTTTTTGCGGAGAGCCTGCAGCTGCTGCTTGTATTGGGCAGTCTGGGCCTTGCTCTTCTCAAGGTTCTCCACACTCGGGAACGGGACGCGATCCTGGAGGGTATGGAGCTTGGTGATGGCCTGGTTATATCCGTCGGAGGCTTCCTGCGACCGCGTGAGCGCTTGGGATAGGAGAAAGGCGAAAGCACCGGCTCCCACGATCGTGAAAGCGGTGATACCGGCAATAAAGGGATTTTCCTGGAGCCACTTCATGGCAGAGCGATGGGATTGCGGAGGGGAAGGATGATGGTGTACGGGTAAGCCCAGCTTCTGCCGTCCGGGGTGGTGCGCTGGGGCACGATCTCGGCGTTCTTGATGACTTCGAGGTTGAAGGCAGGAGATTTCCTCAGTTGATCGACGAACTCGTCGATGACTTTCGGCGCATCAAGGCGATCAGGCGGATTTGCCAGAAACAAGCCATTGACCTGAAGGGCGTCGATTTTGGGTGGACCGGCTTCGCCCGGGGGGCGGTTGCCTCCGGCCGACGGGGTGGCGGCTGGCGTGGCGGACCCTGTCTTGCCTCCGGCAAAGCTGTAGGGCTTGCCTTGGGAGAGAGGCTGCAGGTTGGTCACCCAGATATTGTAGGCTGGCAGGCGGGTGGCCAGTTCATCGATGATGTTGGCCCAGGTCGACCGCTCTGCCACCGTGAGGATGAGGGGGGTCGCAGTCTCCTGGAGAGTCTTGTTTTCCGCGTCGACCGCAGTGAACTGATTGGCGACCTGCTCGAGGCGCGTCACCTCTTCATTCACGCTGTCGAGTTGCCCCTGCATGATATCTGCAGAGCGATTGACAAAATACCACCATGCCCCGAGGGAGGCGATGATGCACAGGGAGGCGAGGACGAGGAAAGGCTTGCGGCGGGCAAGATCCTGCTCGCGCACGACAGTCTGGGGACGGAGGTTGATCTCGACCGGGCAGTTGCCGATGGCGCGCAGGGCGCAGCCCACCAGTTCGCCCAGGGCGTGAGCCCGGGTGGAGGCAAAGTCCGCCACGGCCTGGCTGTTGACCGTCACGTTGCGAAGCGGATTGAAGTACTCGATCGGCGTTTGCAGCTTCTCGCTGAAGAACTCCACCATGTAGGGAAGTCCCACGGTGCCACCACACAGGAAGGTGCGCACGGGAGCGCTGCCGCCCTGGTTCTGGCGATAAAAGCTGATCGAGCGCGCGATATCGGCATGCAGCCGGGTCATCGTGTTGCGCACGATCTTTGAGATGCGCATTTCCGTCGGGTCTTCCGGCTCCGCATAGGCGCCGCCGAGGCCGACGAATCCCTTTTCGAGCTTCAGCTTCTCGCCGACGGTCACATCCTGCTTGAATTCCTTGGCCACCGCGGCGCTGATGGTGTTGCCTCCCACGGGGATGCTGCGGCTGAACACGCGGTCGCCCTCGATGAAGATGAGATTGGTCGTGCGGGCGCCGATATCGACGAGCAGCGAGCAGCCGGTGAGCTCGCTGTAGTTGTAGCGAAAGGCGTTGTAGAGTGCCATCGGGGCGACGTCGATCGTCGCGCTGCGGAACCCTCCCTGATTGACGGACGTATTGATGTCGCCGAGCTGATCGGCCTTGATGGCGACGAGAACGACGTTCCAGTTGTTGTCCTTCGAGGCGCCCATGATCTGGTGGTCCCAGACCACTTCATCGATGGGGAACGGGACGTTCTGCTGGGCTTCGAAGCCGATGATGCTCTCGACATCGTCCGGGCTGCCGCCCGGGAGTTTGACGAACCGGGTAAAGACGGCTTGCGAGGGCAGGGCAAAATGGAGCTTTTCCTTGGCGGAGATTCCCATCGCCTTGCGGAGATTGGAGACCGCAGCCTCGACCTGGGCGGGACGAGTCAGGTCCGCCGCCGGATCGACGATGAGCTCTTCCTGCTGGCAGGCGTGGAGAGTGATGCCTCCAGCCGGGTTGGTGTGAAATTCCGCCAAGGTGACGGTCTGCATGCCCAGATTCAGGGCGAAGATACGGTTAGGCGAGGCCATCAGGCTGTTGGAGGTGATTCTTTGATGTAGGGGGGGCTGCTTAGTTGCCGGAGGTCTTGGCTTTGATCGGCTCGTAATAATCCCAGGCGAGGTGAGAGAACGGGGACTCCGACTTGTTCAGGACGTATCCCTGGACGGGTTGATACTGCGTCCACCAGTCTCCGCGGCCCTTCAGGCTGGAGGAGGCCACGACCTGGCCCTGGTTGGAAATGGTCACGCCGACATCAAAGACCGCCTGGGTCGGGTTGTTGACAGAGCCTCCGTCAAAGAAACGCTCCAGCGTGCGAGGCGCCACGTACATGACGGATTTCAGATCCTTGCCCGGCATCACGGAGGTATGTGTGACGGTACCCACCAGCATCGTCGGCTTGCGGTCCTCGGTGACCTGAGCGTTGTTCAGGAGGATATAGTAGGTGAAGGTGAGGTCGTCGATGTACTTGACGTCCTTGGTGCGGGGAGTCCAGTCGAAGGCTGTTTCGATCTCCAGCCAGCTCTTGGCCTGGCGGACACGCTTGTTGTAGCTCCCTGCTCCCTCGGGGGATTGCTGGAGTGCCGGGACGATCTTGTCGATTTTGAAATCGCTATTGGCGACCTGCGCTGAGGCGCCGGCGAGAGAAAGTAGACCGGCTGCGACGACAAGGGGAACCAGTTTGCAGGGAGGCATAGGGGAAGAAAAATATCCCAGATTCGCCGATTAGTTCAATACATTAACTAATTTAATCACGTTTCTCGGAGGAGGGTGCGCCGGAAATCGGTGAGGAAACGCACTCTTTGCGGGAATTTCCCCGGAAACTCGGAGCGAGCGGAGCAGGTGGCGACCGATTTTTTCGCCGATGGTCCGGGCTTACTTGGCTCCGGAACCCAGCAGGACGGCGGGCACGGTCTTCAGGAGGATTCCGAAGTCGAGCGAGAGCGACCAGTGGTCGATGTACTCAAGGTCCATCTGGACCCAGTCGTCAAAGCTGGTGACGTTGTTGCGGCCTCGCACCTGCCAGATGCAGGTCAGACCCGGTTTCATGCTGAGCCTGCGGCGGTGGGAGACGTTCTGAAATTGCTCGACCTCGTAGAGGGGCAGGGGGCGCGGCCCGACCAGGCTCATCTCTCCCCGCAGAACGTTGAAAAGCTGCGGCAGCTCATCCAGGCTGGTCTTGCGCAGCCACCGCCCGATCGGGGTGATGCGCGGGTCGTTTTGCACCTTGAAGACGGGGCCGCTCATCTCGTTGAGGGCCTGCAACTCGGCGTGGCGCTTCTCGGCATCCATGTACATCGTGCGAAACTTGAACATGGTGAAGGGCTTGCCGTGAACTCCCGCCCGTCGCTGACGGAAGATGACCGGGCCGGGCGAAGTGAACCTCACCAGCAGCGCGATGATCGCAAGGATCGGGCTGATAGCCAGCAGTCCGATGGCCGCGCAGGTGCGATCAAAGGCGGCCTTGACCAGCAGGGCCCAGGAAACATCCGGAGTCGCGCGAAAGACAAGCATTGGCCTGCGGCCCAGACTCTCGTACGTCGGCCGGGCGACCGAGGTGCGGATAAAATCGGCGCTCAGCCACGCCTCGACGCCCTCGATTTCGCAGGCTTCGATGGCTTTCTGCACGGTTTCCAGCTCAATGCGGCGAAATGCAAGGATAACGCGTCCCACATTCTGACGGTGGATGGCGTCGACCAGGGCGGACACGGGTGATTTTTCCAGGTCGATCGTGTCGACGACAGTGATCTCCAGTCGCTGCGACGGGGTGAAAGATGAGACGATTTCACGGGCTTTGTCCGTTTCTCCCGCGATGATGATGCGTTCCCCGGCGCCTCCGAGCGATAGCTGGCGGATCCGGCGCCAGATCGACAGCCGTTCCTTGAGGATCAGAGCCGTGGGCGCGAGGAGGCAGAAGAGAATCAGCACCGAGCGGCTGGGCACCTCCTGCCGGAGGAAGATCACGGCCGCCCCGAGCATGAGGCCGAGGAAGACTCCCGCCCGCATGATCTGCTGGAGGGAACGGACTATCGTCTTTTCCAGCGGGTAGTTGTAGTAGCCCTGCACCTCGAGGAGGAACGGGCCAAACGGCATGATGATCGCCAGCATCCAAAGGAAACGTTCGAACCCCGGAATGTCGGCAGCATGATCCAGGACGATGAATTTCATCGCCCGCAAGGTGTACGCAAGCCAGAACATCGAGCCCAGGATGAAGGCGTCGATCAACTGGTTGAGTTGAAGATTGATTTCGGTTTTTCGTGCCAGCATATGGCTGCTCGCCAAGGGAGGGATTCAACGCTATCATGCCACGCAAATATGCGAAGAAAGAAAAGGAGCCTTCCGCAATCCGCCGTTGTGGGAACGATTCACACTCTGCGAGGGTTCAAGCTGGCCGCCAAGGCCGATGTGGACTGGTGCGAGGTGCGGATCGATGTCCTGCCCCGCCCCCCGGAGACCGAGCTCCTCGAAGGTGTCAAGAAGCCCGTGATCCTGACAGTGCGTCGCGTGGACGAGGGAGGGGGGCTCGCTCTCGCCGATGAGGTGAGGGCCGAGCTGTACCGCGAGTATCTTCCCTTGGCTGCGGCGCTGGACATCGAGGTGCGCTCGCTCGGGGCCCTTGCGGGGGTGGTGGGAGCCGCAAAAAGGGCCGGCAAGGTTGTTGTCGCGTCCTTTCATGATTTTGAGGGTATGCCCTCTCTCCGCAAGCTCCGGACTGTGGAGAAGTCCGCCCGTGATGCCGGGGCGGATATCGTCAAGGTCGCGGCCATCACGACAGCCCCGGGAGACGTCGCTGTGCTGCTGGACTTTCTCGGGGAGGCGACGGGCTCCGTCGCCGCCATGGGGATGGGTGTGCTTGGCCGGGCTTCGCGGCTCGTGCTGGCCAAGGCAGGTTCCGCGTTGAACTACGGCTGGCTGGACAAGCCGCAGGTCCCCGGTCAATGGCAGGCGGAGGAGTTCGCCGCGCTGTTGCGGCAGGCCTGATGATTCACTCCAGCATCAGCCTCGCGCTGGTCGCGGCTGTAGGCTACACGCTCGCAGCGTTGTTTCTGAAGTCCTCGCTTCAGCGGGGAGCCAACGCGGCGCAGGTGAACTTCGCTTCCAACCTTGCCATGGGCCTGGTGGTTCAGCCGCTCTGGTTCTTTCAAGGGCCGGAAGCGGGGCCTCCGCTTTGGCAGCCGGTTGTTTGCGCCATCGCCTTTTTCCTGGGGCAGGTGTTCACGTTTGCGGCGTTGTCTCGGGGCGATGTCTCCGTGGCGACGCCGATGATGGGCACCAAGATTATTCTGGTCACGGCGATGAACGCGCTGGTTTTTGGCCAGGCAGTGAGCCAGCGGTGGTGGTGGGCCGCGATCATTGGTTCGGTTTCGATCTGGCTGCTGGCGGGAGTTGCTCCCCGGGGAAAACATCACGATGTCTTCCTCACGGCGGTGCTTGCTCTGGCATCGGCATTCTTTTTCTCGCTCACGGATGTGCTGGTGCAGCATTGGGCGGCGGCAGCTGATGAACTCGAGTTCCTTCCGACGATGTTCCTCGCTACGGCGGTACTGTCCTCGTTGTTCTATCTGGCGATGGACCGGTCGGCCTTGTCTCCGCCCCGGGCGGTCATGCCATCCCTGGCGACGGGCGTGACGCTTCTGGGCTTGCAGGCCGGGGTCATGTTTCTCGCCCTGGCGTGGTCGCATGATGCCACGGGGGCCAACGTGCTCTACAGTTCCCGCAGCATATGGAGCGTGGTGATCGCCTGGACGGCGGGCCATCTCTTCGGGCTCCGCGATGTCGAGGCGGGGGTCCCCGTGATGTTGAGCCGTCTCGCAGGAGCGCTCTTGCTCTTTGGGGCCATCATTCTCATTCTGCTCTAGCCATGCTGGCCCCTTTTACAGAAAAACTGCGCTCGGGTGCGGACCTGACTCGTCCCGATATTGAAACCGTATGCTCCCTCCTGCTGGACGAGGAGCAGCCGATTCCCCTGCGTGCGGATTTTCTGCGGGCCCTGGAGGGCAAGGGAGCAGGGGCTGGCGAGGTGGCCGCGTTCGTCGAGGTGCTTCTCCAGAGATCCATTTCCCCCGCCATCAGCCCGGCGGGCATCATCGATGTCTGCGGGACGGGCGGAGACCGCCACGGACTTGTCAATATCTCGACGGCTTCGATGTTCGTGACCGCGGGCTGCGGGGTTCCGGTGGTGAAGCATGGCAACCGGGGCGTGACGTCAAAAAGCGGCGGCGCCGACGTGCTGGAGGCTCTCGGCGTGCGCATCGACACCGCGCCGGAGCAGGCAGCGGAGATCCTGGAGCGTGCGGGCTGCGTGTTCCTTTTCGCGCCGCGGTATCATCCCACCTTCAAGGCGATCGCACCGGTGCGGAAACTCCTCGCGGAGGAGGGCACTCCTACCATCTTCAATCTGCTCGGGCCGCTCCTCAATCCCGCCAGACCGGAGTTTCAACTCGCCGGGGTCTTTAATCTCCGCCTGCTTCCGCTTTACGCCGAGGTCTTCCGGCTTCTCGGCCGCCGCAGTGCGTGGGCCGTGCATGGCGAGTCGCCGGAGGGCGGACTCGATGAAGTTTCCACCCTGGGGCCGACGACGGTTCATCGCGTGGAGGATGGCGCGATCTTTCAGGAGCAACTCGGGATCGAAAAACTGCCCATCTCCCCAGCGATATTGGCCGACCTGAAGGGCGGCAACGCGGAGGAGAATGCCCGCACGGTGGTCGAGGTGCTGGAAGGCTCCGGCTCCGTCGCCATCCGGCAGATCATCGCCCTGAACGCCGCGTGTTCCCTGCTGGTGACCGGGGCCGAGGCGCAACTGGCCGAGGCCTTCCTCCGGGCGGAGGAGTCGATATCCTCCGGGCGGGCGCTGGAGGCGCTGAACAAGCTGCGCCGCGCGACAAACTGACGGCTACTTGGGCAGGTGCCGGGCGCAGTATTCCTGGCCGTCGGCGGCGACGCGGAAGTCCTCGTGCGGATGGCTGACCTCGTTGGCTCCGCAAACCGCGCAGTGGTGCATGTACTCCGGAGCGCTCTTCACCGCCTGGTCAAATTTCGCCCGGCGCAGGGCGTTGGTCCGGTCGGACTTCATGCGCCGGAAAATCCCGGGGGCGAAGAAAAGCAGGTAATTTGCGAGGCTCCAGGTCGTCGCGACCTGCACGCTCGGGGGGCCGACGAAGAACATATAGGTGGGTCCGATCAGACCCCAGATGGCGAGCCACTTGATCTTCACCGGAAAGACGAAGAACAGAAGGATCTCCAGGTTGGGCGCTATGGTGGCGAGGGCGAGGAAGAGCGTGAAATTCAGCGAAATCGATGCGCTGGAACCGCCAAAGAAGAGCGCCACGGCCACGTAGCCCAGCATGCCGAGCAGGTAATATAGAGTCAGGCGAAAGGCCCCCCAGTTGGCCTCAAGGATGTCGCCGATCCACCACGTAAAGTACACGTAGAAGATCATGAAGAGCGGGCTGAAAAGGCCCGGCCCCACGCCAGGGATGAAAATCCAGCTGACGAGACGCCAGATTTCGCCATGCCAGATGGCATCGCGATCGGCGACGAGGAGAGAAAGGAATCCCGGGTTCGCGATAGCGAGGAGATACACCAGGATATTCAGGATCATGACGTAGCGGATCAGGCCGGGAATGGCGAGGTAGCCGAAGCGTCGTTCTAAACGGTCTAGGAAAGTCACGGCGGTATTACTCGTCTGTCGGGCGGCGCGGATCAACGCCCAAGTTTACTCTGTGGGCGGAACCGGCTGGTAACGCCGCTTGATGCGCTCCAGGTAAAATACGCCGCCGACCAGCCCCCAGAGCAGGTACACAGCCATGCCCGCGATGGAGATGGTGGTGCCGATACCGGCGGGGGTGCCGCAGAGTTCCTGCAGGAGATTGTCGAGGAAGGCCTCGCGCAGGCCAATGCCATTGAGGCTGATGGGGAGCGAGGAAATGGCGGTAACCAGCGGCATGATCGAGGTCATGTCCCAGATGCTCACCTGGTTGGTGAAGGCCTTGGCCGCGAAGCAGAAAGCCATGAAGTAGGCGAAGAGCATGGGCACGGTGTAGATCGTGCCGAGGATGGCCTCGCGGCGGTTTTCGATGCAGAGCTGCCAGATCTTCGAGAGCTTGATGAGGTAGGAGCGGAAGGGGAAACGACGGGGCAGGCGGCCGACGAGGCTGCGCTTGGTCAGGATGAACGAGGCGATGAGCGCCGTGGCCATGACAAAAAGCGTGATCGCAAAAATCTTCATCATGTTGCCGACAGCGAAGCTCTGGGCAAACCAGTCATCGCGCGTCCAGGCAAAGACGAGGCCGATGATGACGAGGACAAAGATGGCGAGCACCCGGTCCACGGCGACGCTGAGGAAGCCCTCGGTCTTGTTCTCGGGATGATCCCGCATGAGGAAAATCACGCGCACCACATCGCCTCCAGTTGTGCCGGGAAGGAACTGATTGAAAAACGCGCCGATAAAGAAGAGCCGGGTGATTTCTTTCAAAGGCACCTCGATATGGAGCATGCGGAGGAAAAGCTGCCAGCGCAGGACGCCGAAGAACTCACAAACACCGGCGGAGGCCACGGCTAGGATCATCCACCGCCAGTCGGCGGTGGTGAGGGCCTTCCACATGGTGATGCGGCGCTGCTCGTCATGAAACAACCACCAGAGGAGCCCGAGTGTGACCGCCACCTGGAGGACGGTCATCAGATGATGCAACAGTGATGGCGCCTCCACTCGAGGCGTCGCAGACTGGTTGCAGGGAGGATGCTTTGGCGTCATCGACGGCGAACTTTGTAGTCGCCGCCGTCTTTGACGCCCAGCAGTTTTTCGATCAGATGGTGGTCGCACCGACCGCTTCGCGAGCCGCAGCACTGGTGTACTGGCGGTTCAGGCGGGCGATGAACGACGCCGAGATGCCGGCGGGGCAGACGGCCTCGCAGGCATAGTAGTTGGAGCAGTTGCCGAAGCCGAGATCGTCCATGGTGCGGACCATGCGGACGGTGCGGCGCTCGCTCTCGGGCTTGCCCTGGGGCAGGAGACCGAGGTGGGCCGCCTTGGCGCTCACGAAGAGCATGGCCGAGCTGTTCGGACAAGCCGCAGCGCAGGCGCCGCAGCCGATACAGGCGGCGGCGTCCATCGACTCGTCGGCGACGACTTTGGGGATCGGTACGGAATTCGCATCCGGGGCGGACCCGGTGCGGGCAGTGATGAAACCGCCGGCCTGGATCACCTTGTCGAGGGCCGTGCGGTTCACCGCGAGGTCGCGGAGGATCGGGAAGGCCCCGACCCGGAACGGCTCGATCGTGATGACGTCGCCATCCTGGAACTTGCGCATGTAGAGCTGGCAGGTGGTGCCGCGGCCGGGGCCGTGGGGCACGCCATTGATCGTCAGGCTGCACATGCCGCAAATGCCTTCGCGGCAGTCGTGGTCAAACTGGACCGACTCCTTGCCTGCCTTCTCCAGCTCCTCGTTGACGATGTCGAGCATCTCCAGGAAGGAGGCCTCGTCGGGGATGTTTTTCGCCGGGTATTCTTCGAAACGGCCGGCTGTGGTCGGGCCGTCCTGTCTCCAGACGCGTAGAGTGAAGTTCATGGGATAATCAGGATTACTTGTAGCTGCGGGTGGCGAGTTTCACCGTTTCGTAGGAGAGCGGCTCCTCGAGGCGGGTCGGGGTGGCGTTTTCGCCTTCGAATTTCCAGCAGGCGACGTGAGCGTAGTGCTCGTCGTCGCGCAGGGCTTCGCCGTCCGGAGTCTGGTACTCCGAGCGGAAGTGACCGCCGCAGGATTCGTTACGCTGGAGAGCGTCGCGGCAGAGGAGTTCGCCGAACTCGAGGAAGTCGGCCACGCGACCGGCTTTTTCGAGCGATTGGTTCAAGGTCTCGCCCTTGCCGAGCACGTTGACGTTCTTCCAGAATTCCTCACGGAGCTTGGGAATCTTGTCGATGGCCGCGGTGAGGCTTTCCTTGGTGCGGGCCATGCCGCAGTTGTCCCACATGATGTGGCCGAGTTCGCGATGGAAGCTGTCGACAGTGCGGTTGCCCTTGATGCTGAGGAGCTGGCTGGTGCGGGCCTTGACGGCTGCCAGGGCGTCCTGGAACGGGGCGCTGTTGACGTCGGGCTTGGCCTTGCCGAACTGCGTGTTCAGGTAATCGCCGATGGTGTACGGGATGACGAAGTAGCCGTCGGCGAGGCCCTGCATGAGGGCGGAGGCGCCGAGGCGGTTCGCGCCGTGGTCGGAGAAGTTGGCTTCGCCGAGGACGTGCAGGCCCGGGATGTTGCTCATCAGGTTGTAATCAACCCAGAGGCCGCCCATCGTGTAGTGCACGGCGGGGAAGATGCGCATCGGGCGCTCGTAGGCGCTCTCTCCGGTGATGTTTTCGTACATCTCGAAGAGGTTGCCGTAACGTTCTGCCACGACATTCTGGCCGAGGCGCTTGATGGCATCGCCGAAGTCGAGGTACACGCCGAGGCCGCCGGGGCCGACACCGCGGCCTTCGTCGCAGACTTCCTTCGCGCTGCGCGAGGAGATGTCACGCGGGGCGAGGTTGCCGTAGCTCGGGTACTTGCGCTCGAGGTAGTAGTCGCGGGCGTCCTCCGGGATGTCCGCCGGGGCCTTGCCGCAGTCTTCCTTGCGCTTGGGCACCCACACGCGACCGTCGTTGCGGAGCGATTCGCTCATGAGGGTGAGTTTCGACTGGTAGTCGCCGCTCACCGGGATGCAGGTCGGATGGATCTGCGTGTAGCAGGGGTTGGCGAAGTACGCGCCCTTCTTGTAGGCGCGGTAGGTTGCGGTGACGTTACAACCCTTGGCGTTGGTCGAGAGGTAGAAGACGTTGCCGTAGCCGCCGGTGCAGAGGAGCACGGTGTCGGCGGCGTGGGCGCGGATTTCTCCGGTCACCATGTCGCGGACGATGATGCCCTTGGCGTGGCCGTCGACGAGCACGAGATCGAGCATCTCGGTACGGGAGTGCATCTTCACCGTGCCGGCGGCAACCTGGGCCTCGAGACCCTGGTAGGCGCCGATCAGGAGCTGCTGGCCGGTCTGGCCGCGAGCATAGAAGGTACGGGACACCTGCGCGCCGCCGAAGGAGCGGTTGGCGAGGAGGCCGCCGTATTCGCGGGCAAAGGGAACACCCTGGGCGACGCACTGGTCGATGATGTTCGCGCTGACCTCGGCGAGACGGTAGACATTGGCCTCACGAGCGCGGAAGTCACCGCCCTTGATCGTGTCGTAGAAGAGACGGAACGTGCTGTCGCCGTCGTTCTGGTAATTCTTGGCCGCATTGATGCCGCCTTGCGCTGCGATGGAGTGAGCGCGGCGCGGGCTGTCCTGGTAGCAGAAGCACTCGACGTTGAAGCCCTGCTCGCCGAGGGTGGCGGCGGCGGAGGCTCCGGCCAGTCCGCTGCCTACGATGATGATCTTGAACTTCCGCTTGTTCGCCGGGCTGATGATCTTTGCGGTGTTCTTGTAAGAGGACCACTTTTTGTCGAGCGGTCCGGCGGGAATCTTGGCGTCAATGCTCATTTGATCGTGTTCTTGCCCAGTCCGAAGATGAGGATGGAGATGGGGATGGAGGAGTAACCGACGAAGAGCGCCCACGCATAAACGCGAGCCACTGCTTCATAAACCGGACGCATCTTGCGGGTCGAGAGGCCCAGCGTCTGGAAGAGGCTGCCGATGCCGTGGCTGAGGTGGAAGGCGAGGAGCCCCAGGGAGATGATGTAAAAGGCGCTCACGATCGGGTTGCTGAACCCGAGGACCACCATGCGGTAGACATCGTGCACCGTTTCACCGTGCAGCTCGGTATCGAGGTGCGTCCAGCTCGGGTTGAAAATCATCAGCGTGAAGTGCCCGAGGTGGAAGATGACGAAGGCCACTACGAAGAGACCGGTCAGCCGCATCGTGCGGGCAAAGACCGTCGTCTTGATCGGGTCGCCCACCGCGTACTTCTGCGGGCGGGCCGTGGCGTTTTCCTTCCACAGCAGCATCGTGAAAAAGATGTGCAGGAAGACCGTGGCCAGCAGCCCGAGGCGGATCACCCAGAGGAACGGCCCCAGGTCGCGCAGGTGCTTGGCGTAGGCATTGATGAGATCCGGGCCAAAGTAGATGGTGAAGTTACCGAGCATGTGCCCGGTAACGAACAGGACGAGAAGGATTCCGGTTACGGCGACGATCGTTTTTTTCCCAATAGAGGAAAAGACCCATCGGCATAATGCCTCATGGATCGGGATGCCAGCCGTAGACGTAGCAGAGGAAGCGGACATGGCAGAATTAGATATTCTAATACGTTTGGACAAGCAAGAGCCTAGCGGCCCCGCCGAGGGAAAAATTTTTCCCGGACCGTTTATTTCGTCGCGAAATCGACGAAATCGGTAAGCGTCAATTCAGGTTTCGCTTCGGAAACGGCATTGTTCTCGTTGAGCAAAACGACCCGGCTGGGGTTGTCGGAGGTGGTGAGTCCGATGAGCCAGAGGTATTTCTCATAGCCGACGTCGGTTTTTTTTGCGGCACTGGCGACGAGGACATAGTCCCCGTGGGCCGGTGCGGCGAGGTCCACCCGTCCGTTGGAATCCGTGATGGTGACGGTGATCGGGGAGGAGAGTATGGCCTTGAGCTTCTCGGAGGCCTCGGAGAAGCCCATCGACTTGTCTCCCTTGACGGTGGTAATTGCCTGCTCCACGGCTTCGCGAGGGTAGAGGCCCACGGTCGAGCCGCTCATGACGGCGATTTGCCCTGCGGCGGGGGAATACGTGATGATGCCGCGGATTTTTCCCGGGGGGGTTACCTCGTTGAGGACCTGGTTTTCCAGCTTGAGAGTGCGTGTGGTTTCCTTCTCCAGGCGGAGATCCTCCCGGATGCCCCTGATCTCATCGCCAAGGCTGAAGGCCCAGGTCAGCAGGCCTACTCCGACGCAGAGGAACAGAAGTGCGACCAGCCAGGGGGCGACATTGGTTTTTTTGCTCCGATGGGAGCGTGAGGAGCGGCGGGAATGTCCGTGGGATGACTCGCTCTTGGACTCTCCTCCCTCCTCCGATGCCGTGCTCACGGGCTTCTTGGTCGAGCGGGGCGGCGTGTCATCATGCCACCCGTCCAGGGTTTTCCACGCGCCGGTTTTTTCTTCAAAGAAGTGATCGGTCGCCTTCAGGGTGCCCATATCGAGGTAATCGGCGATCTTGTCCGAATCATACACGCCGAGGATCTGGCCGTTGCGTGCGATATGGATCTGGGTCTTCTTCACTTTGGGAGGTCTTTGCCGTTGGATTGATGGTCACGCACCCAGGCGAGAGCTTCTTCCCGCGAGGTGAGCTGGCCCTCGAGTTGCAGGGTTTCGACTGCCTCTAGGACTTGCTTGAAAACCGGCCCCGGTGTCCAGCCTAGATCAATCAAATCGCGACCATTAATGAGGGGCTTGGGAATAAGCGGTTCATTGGCAAACTCCTGCTCCTTGGCGAGGAGGAAGTGATAGTTGTCCAGCATGCCGTGGCTGCTCTGACAATCGACGCGATGGAGCTCGAGTTCATCGGTGAAAGTCGGGCGTACCATGAAGCGCTTCAGCCGGGCCACGCGCATGTTCTGCACGTCCTTGAAGGCCATGTGGTGCTGGACGATCTCGATCGTTGCCTCGATCTCGTCGTTGGAAAACTTCAGCCGCCGCATGATGGCCTCGGTCATGCGCGCGCTGACAGACTCGTGGCCGTTGAAACGAATGCGGCCCGTGGGATCGATCTGCCGCGTGGGCACCTTGCCGATGTCGTGAAAGAGCACGCCGAAGACGAGCGGCAGCGAAACCTCCCCCGGCAGCATGTCCAGCATGATGCGGGTGTGGACATAGACGTCGCCCTCGGGGTGAAACTCCGGCGGCTGGTCGCAGCCCTTCATCGCGGTGATCTCGGGCAAAAGCTCGCCCAGCAGTCCGCTGGCGTCGAGCAGGTCAAAGCCTGCGACGCGGCGCGGGGAGAGGAAGATTTTCACAAGCTCCTCTCGGATGCGCTCGGCGCTCACATCGTGGATGCGCGGGGCGTATACGCGAATGGCCTCCCACGTGGCGGGTTCGATATCGAAGGCGAGCGTCGCGCCAAACCGCACGCCGCGCAGGATGCGCAGGCGATCCTCCTCCAGGCGCTTGCGCGGTTCCCCGATGGCGCGGAGGAGCCGGCGCTGGAGATCGGCCTCGCCGCCGACATAGTCCAGCACGCGCTGCTCGATGGGATCGTAGAAGAGGCCGTTGATGGTGAAGTCGCGCCGGGAGGCGTCGCCCTCGGCGGTCGTATAGACGACTCCCTCGGGATGGCGCCCGTCAATATAGGCGCCGTCGGCCCGGAAGGTGGCCACCTGGTATTCCTCGCCGTGGGAAACCACCAGCACCACTCCGAACTGCGCGCCGACCGGGACGGTACGGGGAAAAATCTCCTGCACGCGCTCGGGGGTGGCGTCCGTGGCGATATCAAAATCCACCGGCTCCTTGCCCAATAGCCGGTCGCGTACGCAGCCACCCGCGAAATAGGCGATATGCCCGGCCTCGCGCAGGATGCGAACGATCTCGGTGGCTTCGGCTTCCATGGAGACCGGCACGATAGCGGGTTCCGCGCCGGGCCGCAAAGCTTCCCGGCAGAATATGATACGAAAATCGGCTACTCCGTTACCAGATTGGGATAGGAGGGCTGAAACATCAGTGAGGCGATCGCTGCTTCAGGGTTGGCTCCGAGGTCGTTTCTCGCCAGTCCGAGATGGACGGCTTCGTTTGCTGTTGCCATGGCGACTTTTTGCGAAACCTCGCGGATCCGGGTGAGTTGCGGATAGACGCAGCCTTGGGCGAGATCCTCCGGCGTTGTTTCGGCAGCGAGGGCGCGCGCGGCGGCGAGGAACATCGTGTCGGTCACCGTCGGTGTGTTGGCAGCCAGAACGCCGAGACCGACGCCGGGGAAGATATAGACATTGTTGCCCTGTCCCGGTCGGAAGGTGCGGCCGCCGAGCTCCACCGGGGCAAACGGGCTGCCGCTGGCGTAGATGGCGCGGCCCCCGGTGGCCTCGTAGGCCTGGGACGGGGTGCACTCCGCCTTGGAGGTCGGGTTCGACAGGGCAAAAATGATCGGGCGGTGATTGTACTCGCCCATGCGCTGGAGGATCTCCGCCGTGAAGGCGGGGCCGATCCCGGCGACTCCGATGAGCGCGGTCGGGCGGATGCGCTCGACGGCTTCGGCCAGAGTGGCGGCCTGCGGGGCTTCGTGCGCATAGGGAGCTTTGTGCGAGGGGAGCTTGGCGTCGCGTCCCGCCACCAGCAGGCCCTTGGAATCCACAAACCAGCAGCGTTTCCGCGCCTCGGCCTCGGGCATTCCTTCCTCGACCAGGGCTCGGACAAACAATCCCGCGATGCCGGTGCCCGCCTCTCCCGCTCCGAGGAACAGGACGGTCTGGTCGGCCAGAGGCTTGCGGGTTTCCTTGGTTGCGGCGATCAGGCCCGCCAGGGCGACGGCGGCGGTTCCCTGGATGTCGTCATTGAAGCAGCAGATGCGGTCGCGCCATTTCTCCAGCAGGGTGAAGGCATTGTGGTTCGCAAAATCCTCGAACTGCACCAGACAACCTGGGAACACCTCCTGCGTTGCAGCGATGAATTCATCCATCAACGCCTCGTACGCTTCACCGCGTACACGCTTTTGCGGCAGGCCAATGTAGAACGGGTCCTCGAGGAAGCGGGGATTCTCCGTGCCGACATCGATCGTGATGGGCAGGCACTCGGAGGGATGCACTCCGGCGCAGGCGGAGTAGAGGGCGAGCTTGCCGACTGGAATTCCCATGCCGTACGCGCCGAGGTCGCCGAGGCCGAGGATGCGCTCGCCGTCGGTGACGACGATCACGCGGACGTTGGTTTGCGGCCAGTTGCGAAGGACCGAGGCGATGCGCCCGCGATCATTGCTGGTGATCCACAAGCCGCGCGGATGGCGCAGGATGCTGCCGTATTCCAGACAGGCCTGGCCGACGGTCGGCGTGTAGATGATGGGCATCGTCTCCTCGAGATGGTCGATCAGCAGTTTGTAAAAGAGGGTCTCGTTGCGCTGCTGGAGGGCGGAGAGGAAGATGTACTTCTCAAGGTCGTTCGACTTGCAGCGGAGCTGGGCGAGCACGCGATCGACCTGCAACTCCAGGTTGACCACCCGGGGCGGGAGGAGTCCGCGCAAGCCAAGCTGATCCCGCTCTTCTTCGCTGAAGGCGGTGGCTTTATTCAAAAGCGGGTGTCGAAGAAGCTCCACACCGTGCGGAAGGTGTGAGTCTTGGGAAGAGAACGAAGCAGCAGCGGACATGAAACGTAAGTTTATGTCCTTGTCGTGTTGCTGTAAATTAGTAAATCTAATACAAGCCCGGAACAGGCGCCCGATACCCGGCCATCATGGGTGATTTTTTCTTCTTCAATTACGCGGGCGATTGCAACGGAGGAGGTTGACCCTGAGCGGGTTCCTCCGCGGCGAGCAGGCGTTTGAGCAGCCCGTCCTTGTCCGGAGGGATCACGGTGAGTGCCACATCGCCATGAAGCATCTTTTCTGTCTCGAGAATCTCAAATACGGCATCGAGGATCTCCCGGTCGGCGGCGATTTCCTGGATGGCCTTGCCCACGAGGTAGGGACGCACGGCGGCGGCGTGGGCAAATTCCTTGGCGGCGGTGCGCTCGGCCCCGCTGCGGATGATGGCGACCTGGTTGGCTCCCTGCTGCCGGATGGCCGAGGTGACCTGCCGGAGGCGGTTGACCACCTTTTGCTCGATCTGCTGGATCATCTGCTGGTCTCGGAAGTGGACCTTGCGGATATAGACCGAGCCGAGCTGGTAGCCCCAGGCGATGGACTTGGGCGAGACCTCGTCGCGTACACGGTGGCTCATCGAGTGGCGATCCTCGAGCAGGCTCTGGAGAGGCATGTTGCTCAGGCAGCGCACGGCGGCATTGCGGACATTGGCGCGGAGAGACCCTCGCGGGTCCGTATTGCGAAAGAGGTACTCCACCGGGTCGGAGACGGCCATCTCGTACCACACGCCGATGCCCATGGGCGTACCCTCCTCGGAGTTGACCGGCTGGCTGCGGAGGTACTCCTGGTCGATGCGCATGTCGACCTTGCGCACGCCGCCGAAGAAGCGGATGAGCAGGCTTTGCGGGCCGATCTTGATGGGCAGGAAATGCAGTCCCGGATCGGAGAGGACGCCGACCACACGACCGAAGAGCAGGAAGACCTGAGACTCCCGCTCCTGCACGATGGCAAAGAGGCAGAAAAACTCCGCCAGGGCCATCAGGACAGGCACCCCGATGAGGCAGACGATGAACGTGACGAAGGCGACAGCGAGGAAGATCATGACTTTGCCTCCACGATGATGCGGCGGGCGCGCTTGTAGAGATCGAGCCGTACGTTTCTCAGGTAACCGGGGATGGCGTCGGGGCCGCTTTGCTTGAGCTGGCGGAGCTGCTCGGCCAGCCAGTTGAGCGGCTCGACCTCGGCCTCCGCATTCATCGTCTGGATCTCCACGGCGCGACGGCTTTCCTCGATACGCTGGTCGGCCAGGGCCTGGGCGACACTGATCTCGGAGGAGACTTCATTATGCGCGGTATTGATTGCGGCGAGAGCTCCGTCGATCTGCAGCGGCGGATCGATGCCGGTGATGAGCGACGCATCGAGGACGATGCCATAGCGCGCGGCGGAGCTGCGGCAATGCGCATCCATTTGCTCGTTGAGCAGGTTCAGATTTTTGCGCAGGTCATTGATCGAGATGCCCTCGAGGTGCTGGTCGGTCGCGCCCTCGTCGGCCGGGGCGCGGAAGGTGGCGATGCGCTCGCGCAGCACGGAGACGAAGTAGCCCATCACGTGGGCGATCGGGTTCTTTACGCCGAAGAGGAAGGCGTAGAGGTTTGCCTCGCAGATGCTGAAGCGGATCTGGCCGGTCACGCCGATGTTGAGTTGATCCTGCGTGACGGCCTCGAGAACCATGCCGCCCTGGTTGGCATCGGGCGTCTCGGGATCATAAGCAATGCTGGCGGTCGCGATGGCGATGTTGACCTTGTGAACCTTCTGCCAGGGCCAGCGAAAATACGGGCCTCCGGGCGGAATCACCTGGATCTGCGGGAAGATGTAGCGTTCGCGGTCCGTCTCGGACAAATCATCCGCCAGCGGCGTGTCGAGCGTGTTTCCCTTCAGCCTCTGCGCCCGCCCAAAGCTGGTGATGACCGCACGCTCGTTGGGCGCGACGGTATAGAAACCGAGGGCAAGCGAGCGAAAGACAAGATAGGCCGTTAATCCGAAGAGTAACCCGAAGAAGATCTCGATGCTGGTCACGGCGGGAGGTTTTGCCCGTTATCGGGAAACGTCCCATGCGAGGCAAGAGCCGAATTGAAAACACAAGGAACCGGCCGCGCGCATGAGCGGGCGCGCGACCGGTTCCGCAAGTGTTCGCTTAGCCTAGAGCACGGCCTCGACCTTCACGGTCCGGCCTGCCGGGGCTGTCGGGATGATGTTGCCCGGGATGGTCTGGCCATCGACCACGAGCGAAGTAATTCCCTTCGATTTGGGGGAGGGATTTTTCACCGTGATGTCGTAGGTCGCGCCGCGGAACTTGCGGGTGACTTTGAACTCCGGCCAGTCGGAAGGAATGCACGGATCGAGGCGCAGTCCGGTGTAATCCGGCTGGATGCCGCAGAAGCCCTGGCTGACGGTAAGGAACGTCCACGCCGCGCAGCCGGTGAGCCACGCGTTCTTGGCCTCGCCGGGATTAGCTGCGTCTTTGCCCGCGATCATCTGGCTGTAGACGTAGGGCTCGGCTCGGTAGGTATCGATGATATCCTCCTTCGCCGCCGGGCAGATCGAGAGGTAGTACTGAAACGCGCGGTCGCCGTCGCCCAGCTTCATCAGGGCAAACTGAATCCACGGGTTATTGTGGCAGAACACGCCGGCATTCTCTTTGTAGCCCGGCGGATAGCTGGAGACCTCGCCCAGTTCGACGTGATACTCGCTGTACGCGGGCTGTTGCAGCACGCAGCCATGCTCGAAGAAGAGATGCTCGTGCACGCTATCGAGCGCGGTGCGGGCGCGGCCGTCCTCGATGCCGACTCCGCCGAGGATGCACCATCCCTGGCTCTCGATGTAAATGCGGCCCTCCTCGTTGACGGCGGAGCCGACCGGCTTGCCGTAGGCGTCGTAGGCGCGGACGAACCACTTGCCGTCCCAGCCATGCTGATCGACGGCGGAGCGGATCGTGTCGTATCCGGCCCGAATGCGCGCGGCATCCTCCGCCTTGCCGAGGTGGTCGTAGAGACCGGCCATCAGGTCGGAGGCGTTGAGAAACAGCCCCGCGATCATGACGGATTCCGCCACCTTGTCGTCGGTTCCATGCCCGGCGAGCTGGAAGGATTCGTTCGGCTCGGTCGAGAAGCAGTTGAGGTTCAGGCAGTCGTTCCAGTCGGCATGACCGATGAGCGGGAGACCGTGCGGGCCGACATTCTCCAGGCAGTAGCGGATGGAAAGCTCGAGATGGTCGAGCAGCGTGCCGGACTTTGCATTGTCGGGCTGGTCGGCGTAGCCGATGTCTTCGCTAAGTATGGACGTGTCCCCGGTTTCCTTGATGTACGCGCAGGTGGAGAGGACGAGCCAGAGGTGGTCGTCCATGAATCCGCCGCCGATGTCGGCGTTGCCCTTCTTGGTCAGCGGCTGGTACTGGTGAAAGCACAGGCCGCTGGACATCTGCGTGGCGGCGATGTCGAGCACCCGCTGGCGGGCTTTCTCGGGCACCATGTGGACGAAGCCGAGGATGTCCTGGTTGGAATCCCGGTAGCCCATGCCCCGGCCGATGCCGGTCTCGAAGAGCGAGGCCGAGCGGCTGAGGTTGAAGGTGGTCATGCACTGGACCTGGTTCCAGACGTTGCCCATGCGGTTGAGCTCCGGGCTCGGGCTTTGCACCTGGAAGACGCCGAGCCGCTCGTCCCAGCGGGTCGTCATGGCGGTGAAGGCGCTGTCGACATTCTTCACGTCGCGGTACTTCTCCATGATGGCGCGGCCGGGGGTCTTGTTGATGACAAACGGCGCGTCGAATTTCGCGGCGTCGCCCACCTCGACGTACCCCAGGACGAAGGTGAAGACCTTCTCCTCGCCACTTGCGAGGTGCAGGTCGAGGGAGTGCGAGCCGATGGGATTCCAGCCGCGCGCGATGGAGTCGGTGGATTTCCCGGTCAGCACCGCCTTGGGATCGTGCAGGCCGTTGTGCACGCCGACGAAGGCGTCGCGAGAGGTGTCAAACCCGGCCACGGGATGCGTGCAGCCAAAGATGGTGTAATGACTGCGCCGCTCGCGGTATTCCGTCTTGTGATAGATCACGCCGTCCTCCTGCTCGACCTCGCCGATCGAGTAGGTGCGCTGGTAGTTCGTCGCATCGTTCTGGGCCTCGTAGAGGCAAAACTCGATGAAGCTGAAGAGCTGGATGTCGCGAGCCTGTCCCGATTTGTTGCGAACGGTGGTCTTCCAGAGCTCGACTGTCTCGTTGTTCGGAATGAAAAAGAGCACCTCAACCTCAATGCCGTTTTTCTCCGCCGTGATACGGCTGTAGCCGAGCCCATGGCGGCACTCGTAACGGTCGAGCGGCGTGCGGGTTGGCTTCCACGTCGGATTCCAGATCGTGTCGCCGTCCTTGATGTAGAGGTACCGCCCGTTGTTGTCGTACGGGATCTCGTTGTAGCGGTAGCGGGTGAGGCGGCGCAGCTTGGCGTCGCGGTAAAAGGTGTAGCCGCCGCCAGTATTTGTGCAGAGGCCGAAGAGGTCGTCCTGGCCGAGGTAGTTCAGCCAGGGGAGCGGGGTGTCCGGGCGCGTAATGACGTATTCCCGGTTGTCGTCGTCGAAGTAACCGTAAGGATTCACAGAGGAGGGTGGGTTGGGGATTGGGGAGGGGAATCAGCTTAATTTTTTGCGAGGTTCGTTCCAGCGTTTTCGCAGAGCGTGAGCTGCAGCCTTGGGCTGGCGCTGGCGGGTGAAGACGCCTTTCTTGTTGCCGATGACGCGGCTCACACCCTGCTTCGTCGCGAAGTCCGCAAAATTCCAAACATGCTCTCCGATAACGAAATGGAGCCGGTCGAAACCCTTGTGAAAGTTCTCCAGCATGGCCACCTGATACTCCTCGCTGAACATGACGGGCGGGTCGGCGTGAAACCCCGCAATGGTATCCGCGCCATATTCACTAATGATGAGCGGTTTCTTGAAATGCTCGTGCCAGGGAGTGAGTTCCGCGACGGTTTGCAGCTCGATTAGCTCCAGGTGGCCTGGGTCGGAGTACCAGCTGTGGTAGCGGTTGATGCACATCACGTCGACGTGCTGGAAGGGGTAACACTCGGCCGGCTTTACCACGTCGCCGATCACGAGCGTGACCGGGCGGGTGGGATCGAGCCTGCGGGTTTCGGCCACAACCTCACCCCAGTAGTCGCCCGCCTTGGGCTCATTGACGATGGGTTCGTTGCCGACGCTCCACATCACCACGCAGGGGTGGTTCTTGTCGCGGGTGATGAGCTCGCGCATGACCTGCTTGTGATGGGCGAGGGTGCGCGACGAGATGCGCTCCTCGCTGTAGGTCGGCTCGGCGGGATTCTCCGAGCGCAGGCCCACGGCGGGGGATTCGTCGATGATCACCATGCCGGCGCGATCCGCGAGCTGGAGGATTTCCTCGGAGTAGGGATAGTGCGAGGTGCGGAAGGAGTTCGCCCCGATCCAGTTCATCAGATTGAAGTCCTTGATGTTGAGCGCGTGGTCGAGGCCGCGCCCCTTCAGGTCCATGTCCTCGTGCTTGCAGCAGCCTTGGAAATAAAACGGCTCGTCGTTGATGAAGAACTGCGTGTCGGTCACCCGCACCGTGCGGACGCCGAAGGTCTCACGGTAGATGTCCACGACTGCGCCCGTGCTGCCGACCGCCTTTGCCTCCAGGGTATAGAGATACCCTTTGCCCGGCTGCCAGAGCGTGACGTTTTCGATTTTCAGCGAGCCCGAGGCCTCGGCGGCGGAGGCGACTTCATGGCCTTGCTCGTCAAGAATTCGCACGCTGATCCGGGCGGAATCCCCTGCGGTCGTCACCGCGTAATCGATGATGCCGGTGGTTCCCTCGCGATCTGTGCGGATCGTGATGTCCTCAATGCGCGTTGGCGAGGTCGCGGTCAATACCACCGGGCGGCTGAGGCCGGAGTAGTTGAAGAAATCGAACTGGATCTCCTGGATGCGGTATCCCGGAGGGTGGTTCATGTCATCGTAGGTGCGGATAAAGCCCGGCGGCAGCGTATCCCAGGTGAGAATGTTGTTCACCACGACGGTGACGCGATTCTCCGCGCCGTAGGCGACGACATCGGAAATGTCGGCGGCGAAAGGGAGATGGCCGCCTTTGTGCGCGACGACCTCGCGTCCATTCACCCAGGCCACGGCGGCATGCTCGGCGCTGGAAAAGCGGATGCTCACGCGCTTGCCGCGCCAGGAGGAGGGAACGAAGAAGGTGCGTTCGTACCACACGTCGCCGATATGGTCGCGCAGGGTGATGTCCTGCGTGAGGTCGTTGTAACTCGCGGGCACCGGCATGGGCATGGTGTCGGCGAGCGGCTGACGGAACCACTCTTCGCCGCGGCCGGTGGCGTGGCGATCGACGCGGAAGTTCCAGACGCCCGAGAGGTCCTTGACCTCGCGGATTTCGTTTTCTTGGGGATAGAGCATGGGTTGGTGGGTTAAATGATTAGCGTGAAACCGCAGCGGCATCGTCGACTTTGATTGAGAGCAGGGCCTCGCGCAGCGGCCGCGCGAGCAGGGCGTAGCCAGCCGGGCGGGGATGGGTGCCGTCGCTCGTGACATACGCCTTGGTGCCATCGGTGAGCCAGAGGTGGAAATTTTCCGGATCGGCCACGGGCGTAAGCGTGTCCACGAGGACGTCGATCTTTCCCTCGGCGAGGGCCTTGGCCAGGAGGTCGTTGAATTGATCCCGCGTCTCGCCCGGCCCCCATCCCGGGTTGGGCGTCTGGTCGGAGGCACTGGCCCATTGGCGGTCCACCGAGGACGTTCGCGGCATCAGACGGGTGCGGACGATTTTTTGCACGCCAGCCTCGCGGGCGGTTTTCCAGACGCTCTGTACGCGGTCGTAGACAGTTTGAGGGTTGGATTTGCTGCCGTTGGACCCGATGTCGTTCGTGCCAAACTCTTCGACGACGACATTGGCGAAAGGCAGCAGCTTCGCCTGCCGCTCGTGCTTTGCCACCCAGGTGGCGGCGGTTTCGCCGGACCGTGTCAGGTTGAGCATCGCGATGGCATTGGCGCCCTTTTCATCCACCGCCGCACGGTTGAAGAAGCCGAATCCCGAGATGACGGGTACGGGATTTTCGGCATCGCCCATGCCGAAGAGAATGCTGTCGCCGATGCCGATCACCGAGAGGTGGCCGGGCTCCGTGTAGCGACCGAGAAAGAGCAGAGGCAGGCCCGAGGGGCGGGCTGTGGCGTCGATGATGGCGGGCAAAGGCCCCAGGGCGTCTTTGGTTCCAGGCTCCTGCGCCCCATCGTACACGAGGAAACGCGCCCCGCTGTAGCTGGCCGGAGTGCCGACCGGCAGCGAGCCGCCGGTGGGAATGCCGCCCTTGGCGTGAACCCAGAAGATTTCATCCCGGGACGGCGGCGCACCCTGCCAGACCGAGGACGGCACGGGATCGGACAAGTGATACGGGGCCGTGTCGTTGGCGGGCATGACGAGCTGGCGCTGCCCGGAAAAGGTGAGAGGAACGATCTGGCCGGTGCTCCCGCGCTCCAGCCAGGCATAGTCAATCGTCACCGGGCTGGGATTCGGCGCCTCCAGAGAGGTCGTGTGCAGCCAGTTCATGAAACCGATGGTGATTTCCGAAACCGGACCGCCCAGCACGTGCGGGGTGCGCTGCCAGTAGGCGGAGACCGCGCCAGCCTGCTTGTAGGCGCCGGTTCCGATTCTCCCTCCTGTCCCGACGACTCGCATAGGTTGGTCGGCAGCGGCGGCGTCGGTGGACAGGAGGGCGAAAATCAGGGTTGCGGCCACGACTGCCATCCGGCGGATGGCTGCGCGGTCGGGAAGTCTGGGGAGAGGGGAGGAGATCATTGGATTATAAGTGCTATATAAATGCAATGGAATGACGTGGGATGCAATCGGAAAACCCGGGGATTTCCAATATTCATCGGCATCCGGCCTAGCGAATTGGCAGCCCGGAGTTGACACAGCAATAATATAGCTAAAGATAGAGGGAAGGAGTCTCCTCATGTCCTTTCTGCATTACTACCGTCCGCCGGAACACAAGCTGAACCTCATCCTGAAGCGCGACCTCTGCATCTACGGGGGGAACTCCGGCGGCATCGCCGCTGCCGTCGCCGCCCGGAGGCTAGGCCTCAGTGTGGTGGTGATCGAGCCGGGACGGCATCCCGGCGGGATGACGGCTGGCGGGCTGAGTCTGACCGACATCGGCAACAAGCACGCGATCGGCGGCGTGGCGCGCGAGTTTTACCAGCGGGTGGGGCGGCGCTACGGAGTGCCGGAGCATTGGCGCTTCGAGCCGCATGTGGCCGAGCAGACCTATCTCGACTGGATCAGGGAGGAAGGGGTCGAGGTGCATTACATGAGCTTCCTCGCGGCAGTCGAGGTGCGGGATCTCGACATCGTGCGGCTGTGGACGGAAAACGACATCGAGGTGCAGGCGAGGTGCTTTATTGACTGTTCCTACGAGGGCGACCTCATGGCGGCCGCCGGGGTGTCGTTCACGATCGGCCGCGAATCCAACGCCGCCTACGGGGAAACGCTGAATGGCGCTCAGGTGCGGAACAAGCACCAGTTCGAGCTGCCCGTCGATCCGTATGTGGTGGAAGGCGACGCCTCCAGTGGACTGTTGCCGGGTATCGAGGCTGGCGAGCCGGTGATCGGCCAGGGCGATCGCCGCGTGCAGGCGTATAATTTCCGCCTGTGCCTGAGCAAGAATCCGGCAAATCAGCTGCCCTTTGAGCGGCCGGAGGGCTACGACCGGGGAAACTACGAGCTATTCGCCCGCTACCTGCGCGCAGGCTATGTGCCGGTCTTCAACAAGTTCGACGCGCTGGTGAACGACAAGGTGGACATGAACAATCACGGGGCGTTTTCCACGGATTTCATCGGCGGAAATCACGCCTTCCTCACGGCGAGCTATGCCGGGCGCGAAGAGATTTTTCAACGCCACGTCGCTCACGTGAAGGGCCTGCTCTGGTTCTGGAAACAGGAGGCGGACGTGCCGCGGGAATTCCGGGAGCCCTTCCAGCAGTGGGGTTGGGCGAAGGACGAGTTTGTCGATTGCGGGGGCTTCCCGCATTCGCTCTACGTCCGGGAAGGCCGTCGGCTGGTCGGTGATGTCGTCATGACTGAGCATCACTGCACGGGGGCCCAACGCATTGACGATTCCATCGGCCTGGCCGCCTATACGATGGATTCTCACAACTGCCGACGCTTCGTGCGCGACGGCAGGGTGCTCAATGAGGGTGACGTGCAGGTGCATTCCGGTCCGCCGTATCCGGTCTCTTACCGGGCGGTCATTCCCCGCTGGGGCGAATGCGGGAACCTCTTCGTACCCTTCGGGCTCTCAGCCTCGCACATCGCGTTTGGCTCGATCCGCATGGAGCCGGTTTTCATGCTTCTGGCGGAGTCTTGCGTGCATGCGGCGCTCCTTGCGATCCGCGGGGAGACCTCCGTGCAGGATGTGCCTTACGACAAACTGCGCGGCGAACTCCTGAAAGCCGGTCAGGTGCTCGATCCGAACATCCGAGCCGCCGACCCGCAGAGCGGAGAGTAGAGCCCATACGCCCGCCCGCCGGACGAGTGCTCCATGTCAGGAAACCGAGAACGCGGGGAGGGGCTCCTCCTCGTCGTCGGAAACGATCGGTTCCGGGAACCCCTTGCTGTCGATGATGAGATCGACATTGGGGAGCTGGAACGTCTTCAGCTTCTCTGGATGGTTCTTGCCGCCGCAGGTGGAGCGCACGAGGAGCTGCAGCTTCGGGTCCTGGGAGGACTGGCAGAGGCGGTTCTTGCTGAGGGCCAGGGCGCTCTTCAGGAGCCACTCGCCGATGTAGTTGAAATTCTGGCGCACCGAGCTGAGCGGCGGGTCGCTGTAGCGGCTGGCCTCGGTGTCGTTGTAGCCGATGATGGCGTAATCATCCGGCGCATTGAGGCCGATCTTGTGCATTGCCGTCATGAAGCGAATGGCGTGCTCGTCGTCGTAGCTCAGGATGGCCAGGTCGCCTCGATAGCTTTTCCAGCGCTCGGCGAGCTTGTCCATGGCCGGAGCCCCGGCTGAAACCAGGCCCGACGGGCTGGGGAGATTCTCCCGCGAGGTGAAGCAGACAAAGGAGGTGAGCACCTTCTGGAGGAAGACATCGTTCGTCGTGTCGGGGCCGATGAAGGCGAGCCGCTTGTGGCCGAGGCCGAGATAGTACTGGCAAAGATCCTCGGTGGGAGAGTTGCCGCCGAAGGCTCCAGACTCCACGAAGCTGTTCTTTTCCAGTCCCGGGATCGGCATGGGCAGGCTGATGGGGAGCGGGCTGCGGAGGACAAACTTGCGCACCTCGTCGATCTTCTGGTGCGGGAACCACGGGAGCGTGACCGCCACGCAGCCGTCGGATTTCAACTGCTCTACGACCCGCAGCGACTGGTCGGAAAAATCGCGGATCCAGCTCGAACGCAGGTGGACCTGCTGTTCCAGTCCCGCATGGGCGATGGCCTGGATGAGTCGGTTTGCATAGGCATTGATCTCCTGGACGACGAGGACACCGATATTCTTGTCCGTGCCGGAGGGCGAATTGGGCTCGCTGCTTTTGCGGGCGACGAAGGTGCCGCTGCCGATCCGCCGCACGATGGTGCCGTCATCCACCAACTGCTTGAGGGACTTGCGCACGGTCAGGAAGTTGCAGTTATACGAGATCGCGAGATCACGCTCCGCCGGTAGTTTGCTCCCGACAGGCAGGGTCAGTACGAGCTGGCGCAATTCCGCTTCCACGCGCTTGTACTTCAGTTGGTTGGGAATGGGTGTTTTCAAGATTGTTGGCGAAACGCGGTTCCTTTTTGCGAGCAAGGGGCCGGAGCGCGACTTCTATTCATTGGGTATATATAGCATTTTGCTTTGCTTGCAACACATTTCCTCACGCAACATTGATGTTTGTGAGGAGGTGGCGGAAGCTTCTGCGTTTTGCGGGCTCCAACGTTGGTGGGAGCGCTCAGGGAGTCTCTGTTTATCGGAATCCTGACGGGCCGTGCGGCTGTTGCCGGGGGATTTTCCCGGGAGACTGCGGGCGTGTATCTGGCTGCAATCGAACGTTCGCGCTCTTTATGTCCCCTGATTTGCCGGTCTTTGTGAAGGGGGTGGCAAATAAGTTGAAAATGTAATTGCATAGCACAATGCATTTGCTATACATCTCCGTAAAGTTATCTGTTTCGTAGCTTCAACCTCCCCCTCCAAGAATTTTATGAAAATCACCGCCTGTCTGAGTTCGACCCGCTTCGGCGTGCCTCTCTCCGCACGTACTCTGGCTGTCGCCATTGGCGCTCTCTCCGTTTTTGGGATGAGCGCGGCATCGGCAGATACTCTTTACTGGGATACCAACGGAACTAGTCCGGGGTTGGGTGGAAGCGGAACTTGGGGCGGAGGATCGGCAAGCAGTTTCTGGAACCTGGTGGCCGATGGCACGGGAACGCCGGGAGCTTACGTTGCAGGTAGCGATGTGGTGTTCTCAGCGGGCAGCACGGCCGTGGCCAGTGCTGTCTCCCTGGGTGGATCGGTTTCTGCGAATAGTCTGACGTTTAGTATCGGAGCCACCACCATCTCTAATTCTGTGGCCAACCAGGCGATCACCGTCGGGTTGGGCGGTATCACACTTGCTGCGGGCTCCGGGGATGTGCTCATCGGTAATGCAAGTGGAGACACCAAGGTGACTGTGTCGGGAAATCAGACGTGGGCGAATAATAGTTCAAGCCGTCTGGTTGTGGGAGGAGGAACAATCAATGGCCAGGTGACCATCGCCGGGTCCGGGACTGTTCAGCTGGGTAATGACGGGACGAGTAATAGCTTCGCCGGTACGGGAGGCAGCTTTGTGGTTGGAACATCTGGCACCTCGGGAAAGCTGGCGCTGTCGACCGCGAATGGCGGGCTGAACAACGATATCTATCTGGTCAATGGAACCCTGCTCGGAGCTGGTTCTTCACAAAGTACAAAGGTCAAGGGGATGAAGTCCACGGGACTGTTTTTGCAAGGCGACTTTACGATTGCGATGGGCAATGACGCGCAGGAGTTCAAGTCTTTGACTTTGGATGCGAATAAAGTGCTGACCGTTAATGGGACCAACGGAAATAGTTCGGCTACGCCGTTCGCGGTGCTGAGGGTGGACGATGGAGCTTCTAATGCCGGTGCGGTCCTCACGAAGTCGGGAACCGGTTATATGTGGATCATTGGAAATGCCAGCACGTACAGCGGAGGCACTGTCTTGTCGGGCGGGGTGTTGCGCGTGGCCTATGATGAGTCTCTGGGCGCGGCATCTTCCGGGATATCGTTCACGGCCGACTCCACTTTGCAGGCGGGACTTTCCGGGACCAACCTGGCGCTGGTGGCTAACGGGACGGTCACGCTGGGGGCTTCCCGGGCAATATCGATAGCGAACGGTGTGACGGCAACATTCGACACCCAGCCGGGATCGACCCAGCAGAACATGGTGGTCAATAGCGCGATTTCGGGTGGCGGGGCGCTGCAGAAGACCGGGCTGGGAACGCTTACGCTGAACGGGGCTAACTCCTATGGCGGAATCACCACGGTATCCGGAGGCATCCTGGCCGTGTCCAGCCTTGCCGATGGCGGTGTTGCGAGCAGCGTGGGAACTTCCTCGAATGCTGCCAGCAGCCTCTTGCTGAAGAATGGAACGACGCTCCAGTACGTCGGGAGCGGCAGTGCCTCGAACCGGTCGTTTACGATTGCTGGTACCGCGAATAATCAAGGCGCATCGATTGACGCCTCCGGCACAGGGGCTCTTAACCTGACAAGCACGAGCTCGATTGCGTACGGGACGACCAATCAAAGCCGCACGCTGACGCTCACTGGTGTCAATACGGATAACAACACTCTCGCTGCGACGCTGACCAACAACGGGAGCGGGGTGGTTTCATTGACCAAGACCGGCGCGGGCAAATGGATTCTCACAGGCGCGAGCACCTACTCGGGAGCGACGACGGTCAGCGCGGGAACACTGATCATCAACGGATCGACATCGGCAAGCTCCGCTGTCTCGGTTGCCTCGGGGGCCACGCTCGGCGGCAGCGGCACGATCAATGGCGCGGTCAATGTCGGCGGCACGCTCGCTCCGGGGAATTCCCCCGGCAATCTTATCGTGAACAACAACGTCACCATCCTGGATGGCGGCGCGGTGAGCATGGAGATCGCTGGGGCGACGATGGGCACTCAGTACGACCGCGTCACGATGACCGGAGCCTCCTCGGTGTTCTCGCTCAATGGCACGAACAACCTCGTGCTGACCCTGAGCTATACTCCGGCGGCCGATGCCCTGTTCTTCCTGGTCGACAATCAGGGCAGCAGCGCGATCTCGGGCATCTTTGAACAGCTCAGTGGCGTGACGACGGATCTCTCGCAGGGCGCTCTCTTCATGGTGGGCGGCCAGCAGTTCCGCATCAGCTATACGGGTGACGTGACGACGAGCAGCTTCACCGGAGGCAATGACCTGGTGCTGCAGGCGGTGGTGCCGGAGCCCGCGACCTGGCTGCTCCTGACGGCCAGCCTGGCCTCGGTGATCGTGTTTCGCCGCGCGCGCAAGACCTGCTAAGCTCGGACCGGTCGGCGAAAGAGGCCGGCCATCCCATGTAAGCGACAGTTTATTTTCTGGTGGCCGCGGGGCTTGGGGGAGCTCCGCGGCGCTCAGCACCTCATGCCCATCCGCCCCGGTAAAAAGTCCCATCTCCATGATGACCCGTTCCCTTCATTCCCTGTCCAGCATTGGCTCCGCCCTGCGGCGGCTGATCCCGAGTGCGCTGCTCGCCCTTGCGCTCGGCGTTGCGGTTTCCCAGGCCGCCGACCCCGGCGTCGATCTGCTCAAGAACGGCGACCTCGAGATGGATGGCAATTCCGACCAATGGCCGGACGACTGGAGCAAGGCCAAGCTCGGTGGAAGCTGGGAGGCGGAGGAGGGAAATCATTTCATTCGCCTGAAGGCGGGCGAGCCGGATCAGATGATCATGATCTACCGGGAGATTCCCATCCCGGCTGGAGCCGGGGCGCTGGAGCTGAAGTTTCGCGCCCGCGTCTCGGGCATCCAGATCGGGACCTCGCCGTGGTTCGACGCCCGCATCATGATGGATTTTCTCGGCGCGGACCGGCAGGTCGTAAAGCCCGGACCGCCCGCACCGAATTTCCGCAAGGACACGGACGGCTGGGTGGAGAAAGATGTGAAGTTCCTCGTCCCGGAGGGCGCGAAGATTCTGAAGTTCATGCCGACCCTCTTCAAGGTTACCGCAGGCACCTTTGACATCGACAATCTTTCGCTCACGGTGATCGACGACACCGAGGTGAAGGCCGCCGCTGCTGCGAAGCAGGAGGAGGCTGCGGCAAAGCAATCCCAGAAAGCCGACGCAAAGCGCGCCAAGGCCGCCGCCAATGTCCAGCCGGACGGATCGATCATCGCCAACGGAAATTTCGAGGCCAGCAAGAACAACGAGTGGCCCGACGGATGGCCGCATCCCAAGACAGGCGGAAGCTGGCCGGCGGAGGAGGGGAATCATTTTCTCCGGCTCTCATCCACCACCCCCGGCGAGATGGTGATGCTCTATCGTGAGCTGGATTTGCCGACCGGCGTGCAGGCCCTGGAACTCAAGTGGCGCTGGCGCGTCACCGGGCTGAAGAAGGGCGCGGTGCCCTGGAATGACGCCCGCATCCTTTTCAAGCTCAAGGACGCCGCCGGGAAGGATATCCCGAATGCTCCGGGACCAGTCTATTCCCAGAAGGACACCGACGGCTGGGTGGAGAAGAGCACACGATTTCTCGTGCCGGAGAATGCCGTCTCGCTCGTTCTGATGCCCTCGGTCTTTCAGGCCCAGGCGGGCACTCTCGACATCGACGATTTTTCGATCAAGCCGACAGAGCCCGGACCGCTCATCGCGGCAAAGGCGGCGCAGGAGGCGGCCGATAAAAAGCTCTACGTCGCTCCCGAGGAGCCCAACAAGGCCAAATGGCCGAAGGAGCTGCATGTCGATGGCAAGAAGGTGCTGGATTCCGACGGCAGGGAGGTTCTCCTGCAGGGCGTGAATGCGGGCGGGCTCGAGACGCTGGCCACCGATAAGCACATCATGCGCTCGGCTCTCGTCGGCATGGAGTGGGGGTCTAACATCATCCGCCTGCCGGTGAAGGAGGAGTTCTGGTTCGGGCGCAATCCCATCCAGAAGGACGGCGGCAAGGCCTATCGCGAGACGGTCGATAATATCGTCAACCTCGTCGCCAATCGCGGAGGATACGTTTTGCTCGACCTGCATCGCTTCCGCGCCCCGAAGCCGGAGCACGCGGAGTTCTGGAAGGATGCCGCGGAGCATTATAAAAACCATCCCGCCGTGCTCTTCGACCTGTTCAACGAACCCCACGACATCAGCTGGGAGGTTTGGAAGAACGGCGGCTTCGTGGAGGAAAAAAAGGGCGCGGATGAGTCCGCCTTCCTCTCCGATGAGGAAAAGGCCAAAAACTCCGGCTTTCAATCCGTCGGCATGCAGGCGCTGCTGGACGCCGTGCGCTCGACGGGCGCGAAGAACATCGTGATCGTCGGCGGCCTCGGCTGGTCCGGCGACCTCTCGGGCATCGCCAACGGGTACACGCTGGATGACAAGGGCGGCAACGGGATCATCTACGGCTGGCATATTTACAACTGGCACAAGGACTGGCAGGGCCGAGTGATGGCGGCGGCGGAGAAATACCCGATCCTCGTCGGCGAGTTCGGCGCGGATGAGAAGAAGGTGAACTTCCTCCCGGTCGAGATCCAGGAAGACCCGTATACCTGGGTGCCCGACATGCTGGGCTTCCTCCAGAAAAACGGATTTCACTGGACCGCATGGTGCCTGCATCCCAAGGCCACGCCGGTGCTGATTTCCGACTGGGAGTATACGCCCACGCCGTTCTGGGGGGAGTTTGCCAGGCGCGCTCTCAAGGGTGAGAAGTTTGAAATGAAGAAAATGCGCTAGGCGTTCCGCCGGGCAATGGCGCCTGTCGATATCACCCATGTTGAACCTGCTGGAACAACGCATCCCGCGCGCCGAGCTCCGGGACATCCTGGCGACGCGCAATCCGCAACTCGTGCCGCGGTGCGACTCGCCGGAGTGGGAGCCCGCCAGGCGCAATCCCGCCGTGCGGAAATGGAAGGCGGCGATCGACGCGCGGGTCGACCGGGAACGCGGCGAGCCGCTGCCCCCGCTGCCGGATGAACTCTACGCCGTGTTTTACCGGACGGGCGAGAGGCGTCCGTTTGAGAGCGTCTACTTCGAGCGCCGCCGCCGCCTCGGGCGGATCGCCGCGTCGGCGGCATTGGCTGATCCCGGGCGCCGGGAGAGCCTGTTGCCCGTGCTGATCGAGCGGATCGAGGAGACGATGGCCGAGGAGTCGTGGACCTTTCCGGCCCACGCCTGGACGGAGCCGACGGGGAAGGACCCCTATAAGATCGACCTGTTTGCCGCCGAGACGGCGAATGTCCTGGGCGAGCTGGTCAATGTGTTTGGCTGGCTGCTTCCGCAGGCCCTGCGAGACCGGATACGGGCCAGGCTGCACGACCAGATGTTTGTGAATTACCTGCATCCGCGCTCCGAGATCACGTGGAAGCACCTGCCCATGAACTGGAACGCCGTGTGCCACCAGGGCGTGCTCGGCGCGGCTCTCGCGCTGGAGGAGGATCACGATCTGGTTGCGGAGATGCTGGAGTCGGCCGCGGAGTGCCTGCCGAAGTTCCTCGCCGGATTCGGCGAGGATGGATCGACCTCCGAGGGGCCGGGATACTGGAGTTACGGGTACGGGCGGTTTGCCGAGCTGAACTGCCAGCTCGAGACCGCCACGGGAGGCCGGCTTTCGTTCTTTGGGGCAAATGAGAAGGTGCGCCGCATCGCGGAATTTGCCCCGGCGATGGTGCTGTCCAACGGATACATGGTAAACTTTTCCGATGGGATGCAGCGCGAGCGGCTTGGTCCGGCGCTGCTGGCTTACCTGGGTGCCCGTCTGGATTTGCCGGGCGTGACGGCGGAAAGCGCCTGGGGTTTTCGCCATGAGGCGGAGACCCCCATCAACCTGGATTCCCAGCGCTGCGACTTTTTCCATTTCAACCGGCTCTGCCTGCGCTGTCCCGGGGATGTCGCCAGCGAGCGTGAACCCCGGCGGGGCGATCACTATTTCCCCGACTACGGCGCCATCATCTGCCGCAGCCCGGAGGACAATGCCTGGGAGTTCGCAGCCAAGGGCGGGCACAATGCCGAACATCACAATCACAACGATTGCGGCAGTTTTATCTTCCACGTCGGGCACACGCCGGTCGTCGTTGAGATCGGCTCGCCGGAGTATGTGGGGAGTTATTTCAGCAGCGATGAGACGCGATACACCTTTCTGGCTGCGCGATCGCTTGGGCATTCCGTCCCGCTGGTCAGGGGATGCGAGCAGGCGGCGGGCGCGGAGTTTGCTGCGCGCGTGCTGCGCTGTCAGTTGGCAGGGGCTCGCGTGGAGTTCTCCATGGATCTCACGCGATGCTATCCCGCAGAGGCCGGGTGCAGGAAGCTTGTGCGGTCATTCTCCCTTGAGCGGGATTCCGGGCGGCTGGAGATTCGGGATGAGTACGAACTTGATGCGCCCGGCGAGATCGAGTCGATCCTGATCTGCTCGACCCCCGTGCTGCCCGGCGCGGAGGGCGTCTTGATTCCCTGCGGCGACAGGCAGGTGCAGGTCACCTCGGAGCGGCATACCGTCTTTCGGGAGGTGGACCTCTGCGATTATCGCAATCGCGATGGGAAGGACGACCGCGTCTACCGGATCAGATTCGGAACGGATTCGGCCAGGAGCAGGGGCTCGCTGCGTCTGGTCCTGCAGCCTCGCTGAGGAAAGCCCGCTCCACATCCGGCGTGAAGCGGGCTCGGAGAATCTCCACCGTCAGCCGACCGGCTGGCAGAGCGCGAGCAGGTCGTCGACATGCGCGGTGGCGAGCGCCTCCACGGTATCGGCTGCTCCGTAGTAGATCTTCACCTCGCCGCTGTCCTCGAGGATCATGCCGCCGGGGAAGACCACGTCATTGCGGAAGCCGATGCGCTCGTAGGGAGCCTCCGGCTTGATGAGCGGCTCGGGGGACATGCCGATGATTTTTGCCGGGTTTTCCAGGTCGAGGAGCATGAGCCCGGCGTAGTAGGCCTTGTGCCAGGAAGGTTCCCAGCCTCCGAGATTGACCGACTGGTCGCGCCAGACCGCGTGAAAGGTGGTGAGCCAGCCTTTTGGCGTCTTGATGGGCGGCGCGGCGGGCCCGGTCTTGTCATTGGCAAAGGAGACGTGCTCGACTCCGAGGACGAGTTCATGGCCGCCCCAGTGCTTGAGATCGGGGGACCACCCGCACCAGGTGTCGAATTGATCGCGTCCCCGGCTGTAGACCGGGAAGGGCCGCTCCAGGCGGAAATACCGTCCTCCGATTTTCTCGGGAAAGAGCACCATGTTGCGATTGTCCGGCACGCTGAGCGAGAGGATGTCGAACTTGGAAAAATCCTCCGTCCGCGCGATGCCTCCGCGCACGCCATGCCGCGTATCCATGGCGAAGCAGATGTGCGCCGCGCCGTCGATGATGGTGATGCGAGGATCATAGACGCGCAGCACCTCGTCCGAGGCGACTTTCCAGCAGGGCTTGGGCTCGACCTGCCACTTTACTCCGTCATCGCTAAAGGCGAGACCGAGTGATGTTTCAAACCCGGGCGGCTTGTTGACCTTGCCTTCCTTGAAGGGCTTCCAGTCCTCCTCGGTGGTGCCATAATCATTGCGGAAGATCATGACATAGCGGCCTTCGTATTTGGCGACTCCGGCGTTGAAGATCAGGGATGCCGGGTAGGGGATGTCCTTGGCGGACAGGATGGGATTGTTCGGGTGGTGGGTGATGGGTGACATGGACGTATCGGGTGGGAGTTTTTTTGGAGAGGGGATTACTTTTGCCCGGTTGGCTCCGATGGCGTGGCGATGTGCGGGAGCTCGATGGGACGGCGGGCCCAGTAAAGAAGGAACGCGGCGACCACGCATCCCGCCAGCCCGCCGAGCGCGAGCAGGCCCGGGACGAGCCACGTGCTGATGAGGGTGGGGAAGATAATGTGCCGGGGGTTCGCTGGATTGTAGCAAACGATCACGGTCGTGGGCAATCCGTCTGCATTGCGGAGTGGAAAGAGCGGGGTGATCCTGCTGCCGACATTGGCGCGTACGGGAATCACCCTGCCAGTCTCGGTGTGAATGACGAAGTCATTCCAGTACACGTAGCTGCGATCGTGCGGCGCCTCGTTGGCCGCGATCTCGCTGTCGCTGCGCATTACGAGATCCGGCATCCCCGCTTTGATCCGGGTCACGGAAACCGCCTCCGTCTCGCCACGGTGGCCGAGGGCCAGAAGGCGGAGCGGAGCCCATAGCTGGGAGATGCCAAAGGCGAGGATGAGGAGACTGGCAATCAATAGCGCCAGTTTCTGCGGCACGTGGCCGGGCGTGTAGGTCTCGATGGGCAGCGGGGAGCTCATGACGCCAGAGCCTCCTCCACGCCTCGTTTCCGGATGACGCCCAGCGCCTCCAGCCTGCCGAAGACCAGCGTCAGCGCGATACCGATGGTCCCCATGAGGAACATCCAGAGATATCCGCTCATGTAATCATAGCGCATCCGCGCATATCCGGAGGTGAGCACGGGATGGGCGATGGTGATGCGCTGGGCGGCGGCGGATTTTTCGATGCGGTCGTAAAGGGCGAGGACCTCGGGCGATTGGTCCCCGGCGGCGCGGGAAAGTTTCTCCTCCAGCTTGTTTTTGGGTCCTGCTCCCGGCGGAGCTTCGGAGGCCCGAGGCTCCAGTACGGCTGTGACTGAGATGGACCGCTCGACCGGTCCGGGTACCGCCCGTACGTGGTTGGTCTGCGCCGGGTCGCGGAGGCTGCTGCCCGTGGCGATCAATCGCCGGGAGGGGTTGAGCTCATGCCCAAAGGGCGCCAGCATCGCATGGAGGATGCGGCTGACCGGGGAGACGTAGGTATCGACCGGGTCCTCCACCACCTGGAGATCGAGCGTCACGGCCGGCTGGATGCGAATCGATGCCGGTGCGCTACCCGCCGCGATCAGCGAATTTTTCCGAGTCACCCCGAGACGATCCACGCTGGTCTGGAGGCGCTGCTGGACCTCCGCGCGCGATTCGCCATCGGGCATGAGGGCGCTGACGGCCAGCCCGTAGCCATTGGCCATCTTGACGGGACGCATGTCGATGATCGCGGGATTTTCCCGGCGCAGGGCGTCCAGTTCCTCCTCGATGGCGCGGGAGGCGGGGCGGCTCGATATGGCGTACTCCGCCACGAGCGCCTGACCCATTCGCGCCTCCAGCAGTTGATCGCCGTCTGTCATGAGCCTGCCGCCCAGCACGGTCGAGACCTGCTTGCGGAAGCTCTCCGCGCGCGCTTCCAGGGTCGCGTCGAGCGTGTCGATCTCACGCGAGAGCTCCTCGATGCGGGGCTGGATCGAGTGCCTCGGTTGTGCTGCCGCTGGGTCCTGCCCCTGCTTGCGCAGGCGATCTGCCTCCATCTCGCGGGCCATCGCCTCCCGGGATAAAAGTGCGGATCTTTCCGCCTCCAGGCTGGTTTTCTTTTTCTCGAGGGTTTCGCTGGCCTTGCTGCCATGGCGGATCTCCCACGTCCGCCCGGTTTGGGCGATCATGCCATTCGCCTGCCAGACATCCGCGGCCAGATTGCTGGCGGAGATGGGATCGGCCGAGTCGACCACAGGCCAACTGGCCTGCTGCAGGAAGGAGACGAATTCGCTCTTGGTCGCCGGATTGTTGAGCACCACGCGGGTCATTTCTCCCGCCGGAGGTTGAAAGACCGAGGCGTAGAAGGTTACGAAGAGACCCACGCCATTCAAGGTAATGAGCCGCGCTGCCAGCCCGACGATGGACGCTCCTGCGGCATAGGTGCCCATGCGATTGCGGCGGACATAATCATAGACCAGCGGCACGTAGAGCAGGCCGGTGAGGATCGCCAGCACCGAGAGTGTCTCGCCAAAGACGATGATCTCAAACAAGGTCGGGCGCTTGTCCGGCAGGACAAACTCGACGTAGCAGTAGTAGAGGACATTGCCCAGGAGCGATAGGCAGAGTGTCGTCTGGTAGGCTTTCATGCGATTGAGCTTGCTGGCAAAGGCGGTGAGCAGCCCGATGATGAAGAGATTGGCGATGCCGCCGATGGCGACATTCACCCCCATCTCCTGCTTGGTGTAGCCCCACTGGTCGGTGTAGAGCAGGTTGCTTAGCGCGCCCAAGCCGGCATAGAAATTCAGGCACGCATTGCCAAACACGAGAAGGTACACCGGCCAGAGTTCGCGATCGAGCAAGCCGCCGACGAAATTGCGCAGAGTGAGCTTTTGCCCGCGAAGGGAGCTTTTCGGATCGGTCTCCTTGATGCCGAGAATGATGAGGAGCAGCAGCAGCGCCAGCAGCAACCCCGCCGACCAGTAGATCACCCACTCGCCGTCGAGCTTCAATCCCGCCAGATAGCTCACGTCGTCAAATCTCCCCAGCATGACGAAGTAAAACGTCATCGTCGCCAGATTGCTGCACCACGCCATGGCGCCCGTCGCCCACACGCGATCCTTCGGCGGGATGATCTCCTGCTTCAGCGGCTCCATGGGGGAGTTCAGGTCGGACGAGAAGTGGTAAAGGATGTACGCCGCCAGCAGGAGCCAGAAATTGGGCATCAGCGGCATGAGGATCATCGCCGTGAGCATGCCGGTCCACGAGACGATGATGAATGGCTTGCGCCGCCCGAAGCGCGTCCAGATCCGGTCCGAGAGGAAGCTCGCCACCGGGGACACCGCCATCGCCAGGATGCCTGGGATGCTCATGATGAATGTCAGCCCGGCAGGGTTCTCGATGAACTTCTTGAGCGAAAAGAGAAACGCCGTTCCCACCACCGCGCTGTTGAAGGTGAAAGACGCCCACGGGAGGATGGCAAAGATCACCCAGCGTTTTGGGATTTCTTGTTTGCAGGTGACGATCACAGGGCGGACGGTAGAGGAGACAGGCGGAGTGGGGTTCCCAATTTGTAAAGCACTATAATAATCGCTTTAGTTTACCAATGGCAAGTGACGTTTTTGGGCGGCATTTCTGGATAAAAACGGAAAAAACGGTTGCATAGTGATGATATAGCATATATAAGAAATGGTATAGCTCTTATGTTCCCCTTCCCTGAAAGACGCTCGATTGCGAGACCGTTTCCCCGACGCTGCGCGGGGTTCAGTCTTGTCGAGTTGCTGGTAGTGATCGCGATCATCGGGCTGCTTGCAGCCGTGTCGATTCCAGCCCTGAGTTCGCGGGGGAATGGATCGGTGACCCAGGCGGTCACGCAGATGTCGGACGTCCTCCAGCAGGCGAGGGCCTACGCCATGGCGAACAATACCTATGTCTGGGTGGGATTTTACGAGGAGGATGGCGCGGCTCCGGGCAAGCCCTCGACCAGCGCTCCGCCGTACCAGGGAAAGGGGCGCGTGCTGATGTCGGCGGTCGCCTCGGTCGACGGGACCTGTATTTTTGACGAGAATGCCTCCCCGGCGGTGCTGCCATCAAACCGCGTGGTGCCCATCGACCGCATCATGAAGATCGAGGGCGTTCACATGACCGACCTGCCCGCGCCGAAGGGCGGCGACGCCCGGACGATCGAGGGGAGGTCCGCCGAGCCCTCCCAGGATGCCGAGAGCCGCATCAGCAGCGATAGCGGGAATCGCACTTCCTTCCCGTTCGCGATGCAGGGATACCAGTTTTACAAGACAGTCAGGTTCAGTCCCCGCGGCGAGGTCGTCATCAACAGCGGTCCGCTCAAGCGGGTGGGGGAGATCGGGTTGCGCCCGGCTCGGGGAAACTTCGTGGACCAGGCTTCTTCCAATATCGCCGCCATCCAGTTCACGGGCATCGGCGGCAACGTCCAGGTTTATCGGCCATGAAAGCGCGTTCCCTCCCTCCTCAAGGTTTCTCTCTCGTCGAAGTCACTCTCGCCATCGGCATAGCCGGGTTCTGTCTCATCGCTCTCTTCGGCATGCTGCCGGTCGGGCTGAAGAGCAACCAGGCGGCGGTGCAGCAGATGCTGGCCAACGGCATCCTCACCAGCGTGGTATCGGACCTCAAGACAACGCCGGTCACGGAACCGCGCGGCGCAGCGACCAGCTCGCCGCGGTTTCAGATCCCGCTTCCGGCCCAGAACTCCGCCGGCGCGAGCAATCCTCTGTATTTCACCGAGGATGGGAGGCTGACGACCGACCAGAGCCAGTCCATGTTTCGTCTCACGGTGACCTTTCTTCCCAATGCGGGCAGCCGTTCGGCGAGTCTCGCCAATGTGAAGATCACCTGGCCTTCCGTCGCGTCGACCGCCAATGCCTCGGGCGGAGTGGAGTCATTCGTCGCCATGGATCGGAACTGAGATGCACGCGAGCAGACATGGCGGACCGCGGGGCGCTGGAAGCAGGCGCCGTTCCCGGGCGGGCTTCACGATCGTGGAGATGCTCGTGGCCATGGCGGTCTTTGCCATGCTCCTCGTCCTGATCACCATGCTCTTCAAAAACGCAAGCGCGCTCGTCATGGCCAACAGCAAGCGCCTCGACGCCGATATCCAGGCCCGCCAGCTGCTCGATCGCATGGCGGTGGACTTTGCCCAGATGCTCAAGCGCGACGACGTGGACTACTACATGAAGTCATCGGCCGCGCCCCAGGCGGGCAATGACCAGATGGCCTTTTTCAGTGAGGTGCCGGGTTACTTTGCCAGCACGACATCTCCGCAAAGTCCGTTTTCCCTCGTAGCTTATCGCGTGAATGAGACCGCGAGTTCCGGGCGCGCCCACAGCATCGAGCGGCTCGGCAAGGGGCTCTTGTGGAGCGGCGTGAGCGACCCCGGGGCGAAGATGGCCTTTCTCCCTCTCACCATCAAGGGGCTCTGGCCTCAGGCCGCCGATGGGTCGAGCGATACCGACTATGAACAGCTCGGCACTGACATCTTCCGGTTTGAATATTTTTACCTCCTGAAGGACGGGACGCTCTCGGTGGATTTCCCCAAGTCGATCACCGACGTCGCGGGCATCTGTGTCGTCGTAGCGGTGATCGATCCCAAGTCCCGCACCATCGTGACGGATGACCAGTTGACGACCCTGGCCGGCCGCATGGCGGATTTCGACAGCTCCATGAAAACCGGCGAGCTCGAGAAGAAATGGCGCGATGCCATCGACTCCAGCAACCTGCCCAAGGCCTCGCTCTCCGCGGTGCGCGTTTACGGAAGGACCTTTTACCTCAACCCCCTGGCCCTATGATTTCTTCCCGCTCCAGAGCCGTACGGCGCAAGGGCATGGCCCTGGTCATCGTCCTGGCCTTTGTCGTTTTGCTATCCGGTCTGGTCCTGGCGTACATCTCGCACTCCATGCTGACGCGGAAGATGTCCGACAGCAGCCTCGGCGACACCCGGGCGCGGCAGCTGGCGGAGAGTTCGCTCGAGGTGATCGTCTCCGATCTCAAGCAGGAGATCGCCAACGGCTCGACGACGAACACCTACGGCACGAATACCCTCTACCTGCCCTCGTCCAATGCCTTTATCGTCCCGATGCGGAGCGGAAACCCGGCGGTCAGCGGCACGAATGACCCGATCCCCAATCTCGTTCGCCGCAGCGTGCGTTCCGACTCCATTGCCTCGCCGGGAGTGGCAAGCCGGGCCTCCGCGGTCAACTCCGCCACCGATCCGTCCCGCAACGGGCGCTTCGTCAGCCCGGCCCGCTGGAACAAGCATTACCTCATCCCCCGCTCGGACAAGGGAACCAATGTCGACACCACGCCGAATGCCTCGGCGAATTTCACCGCTCCCGACTGGGTCTACGTAACCACCAACGGCCCCGTCGTCCTCACCGCCCCGTCCACCAGCGTGATCGGCCGCTACGCCTACGCCATCTACGACGAGGGCGGCCTGCTGGATATGAATGTGGCTGGATATCCGTCTTCGACTGAGACCAGGAAGATAGATGCGAGTTCCTCTCCCGAGGGGGTATGGGGAGCTGGCAACAAGGGTGGTCTCACCACTGCGGATCTGACGGTGCTTGGGCTCCAGCAGAAGGAGGTCGACCAGATCGTCGGATGGCGCAGCTATGCCAGCGCGGGTCCCTCGGGGACGCTGCCGGACTTGACCTTCGATGCCACCGCCGCGAAGCGGTATTTCGACCTTTGGAAGGCGCATCCCTATGCCTTTTTAAAGGTTCCCAAGGTGGCGAACGGACAGTCCACCGACCAGGCTTTCACCAGTCGGCAGGCGCTCCTGGAGTTTCGCAAGCTGGTCGGCTTTTCGCAGGATGCCTTGCAGTACATGGGCACTTTTTCGCGGGATATCGAGCAGCCCGTTTTCGTACCCAATCCGAATCGGCCGCGCGTGCAATCCAGCACGACCAAGAATAGTACCACGTACGGCACCGGTAATGATGCCTACAATGCCGACCGGGAGGCTGATCCATCGACGGACATCAACCCGCCATTCGCCAAGGCCCGGGTGACGAAGACCTTCACTCGTCGCGATGGGACGACTGCGCTCGTCGGTGAACCCTTGGTCAAAAAGCGTTTCGCGTTAAGCCGTCTCAACCAGATCCTGCGTAGCGCGACGGCATCGAAGACCGACACCGATCCCATCTATCGCGACTTTGGGATTTATCGGAGCTCCGCGAACGAGCCATGGAAGTACGGCCACGGAAACGATACCGGTATCCTGCGACTGGACGCCGTGGCCGCAGCCGGGCGCGAGCCAGATTTTTTCGAACTACTCAAAGCCGCCATCAACGTCGGCAGCCTGGCAAAAAGCGCTGCGCAGGCCGGATGGGACCAGTCGGGCTCGGCTGCGGAGATTCAACACTCGGGCCGTGATGTTTTCACCAATCTCCAGATCCTACAGATCGGCGCCAACATCATCGACCAGGCGGACAATGATGGTTATCCGACCCGGCTTGCCTTTGCGGGAGATGCGGACAAGGAGGTGCGCGGCGTCGAGTCGCTGCCGTATCTTTACCGCCTGCGGATTCGCTATGCGCCGCAGACAGACATTCCGGCCTCGGGCCCGACCCTTGCCTCTTATCCGGCTGCCATGCTGGTCAACCCGGAGCTGTGGAATCCTCACGGGAATGATGCTCCGGCGGATGCACCGACCCAGTTTCGAGTTCGGGCGGTCAGTGCCTTGGGAAGTGGTGTGCCGACCTCCAATAAGCTGGTTTATAAAGATGGGAGCCAGTTGATCGTTCCGAGTGACTGGGCCTCGGCTGGAGATTTGACATTCACCGTGGACTCCTCTCTCTTCCGCGAGCCTACGGTGTTGGCTAAGCCCGGTCGCCCGACCGGAAGCGGGCTTGCTGGTCCATCCCGTTATGATGCTCTCACTGGAGCGAATCTCACAGGCCTCGTCGCCTTCGATTTCCAGCGGAAGAACGGTACATCCGATATCGACATGGGATACATGGGACTGCCGGATTCCGGGCCTGTGACCATCTATCTGGAGTATAAGGACGGTTCGTCTTTTCGGACATACGACCAGATGACGGTGCAGTGGAATACCTCGGCGTTTACCCCCAAAGAGACGAGCACGGCGACCTATCCGAATCCGCCGAAGAGTTGGATAAGCTATCCGTCGAAACTCCCGAAAATCGAGTTCGAGAGGAATGACCCAAGAACCTCTCGGTGGGGAGTTACCACATGGGATCTGCTTGGACTGGTTTCGCCCACCGACGCGGCGAATATGGTCTTCCCGTCCAACTGGTCAACCTTAAGTCAACCTCCTTTAGGGCCTAAAACATTTTATCCTCGGGATAATACATTTGGCGTCGAGGTAGGTCCTTGGGCTCCGACTAATTACGATAACAACGACCTTTATCCCAACCACGATTCCCGGCATCGCGGTTTCAAGCAGGGATACTGGACCATGAACACGGTGCGCAATCAGAAGGGATTTTTCGGCGTAAAGGATCAACCATTCTACAATCGTGATCCCGATGGTGTCGTCCGGCGCGCCATGGGCGGGTACGCATCGGATGCATCGTCCGGCGGTTCGACCGGCACCAAGGAGGGACTGCCCATGATCTCCGGCAATAACGCGAGCCGTCCCGTGATTCTCAATCGCCCCTTCCGTTCGGTGGCGGAGCTTGGGTACACCTTCCGGGATACGCCGTGGAAGAATATTGACCTCTCCTTCCCGGAAAGCGGCGACGCTGCGCTGCTCGACGTATTCTGCGTCGACGAGACCAATAACGATAATGCGCTGACCGCCGGAAAGGTGAATCTGAACACCCGGCAGGCGCCCGTCCTGAAGGCGCTCCTGACGGGTTCCATCGTGGACGACATGTCGTCTTCCCCGACAGTTCTGACTTCAGCCGTCGCTGAGTCGATCGCCAATAAACTGGTCGAGCGAACGATGTCAGCCACCGCTCCGCTCGGACCTCTGGTCAATCGGTCTGAACTGGTCGGCCGCTGGAAGGGAACCGGAACCACTGCGGCGACATCTCCCGACAAGGACCCGGATGTCCTCTACTCGGGCTTTTCCCTGGATGTGGGAACGGTGAGCGGAATCAAAGGGACCGACGCGGCCTTTATCACCGGGCAGCGCGAGGCGGCCATCCGCGCCCTGACCGATGCGGGCTCCACAAGGGTCTGGAACCTCTTGATCGATGTGGTGGCCCAGGCTGGCAGGTTTGCCCCGGGCCAGACCAGCCTGGCCGGTTTTTATGTGGAGGGAGAGAAGCACTACTGGCTGCACATCGCCATCGATCGGTTCACGGGCAGGGTCCTGGACAAGCAACTGGAGGTCGTGACGGAATGAGGATACGGAAATACATTTCGGTGCTGGCGCTGGGAGCCTCCATGGCGTCATCGAGCTTCGCCGAGGAGCCTCCCAAGCCGCCGTTTGTCGCGGAGAGAGCTCCGGAGATGAGCAAGTGGACGGTGTCTTTCCAGTACGGTAACAAGGAGGGGGCGCGTCCTACCGCACTGACGCTTGTCGGCCAGCGGATCGCCCGTCTGGAGGTCACAAAGACCGGCCGGATCAAGCTCCTGCTGAGTTCGTTTTCCGGCGGGGCCACGCAAGAGATTTGGGCGCAGGGCCCCCTGCTGGTGCTGCGGGACCCGGCATTTCAGCAGAAGATCGTCCGACGCAATGCGCAGCCCGGAGGAGATTTCCCGGAGTTTGCCTGGATTTCCGCCAGCAACTTCAAGGGACGCGAAACCGTCGACAAGAAGGAGTGCCTCGTCTTCACCGGGGAGTTTTATCCCCTGCAATTTGCCGACCCCGCTCTCTATGTGATCGTGACGGCGGACGACCCTCCGCAGATCGATCTCGGCAGCAAGGTGCCAGTGACGGCCTACATCGACCCCGTGACACGGTTCCCGGTCAAGCTCGTGGTCGGGGACGACACCCGTACCTATACATTTACCGATGCTCCCGAGCAGGCCCTCGTCATCCCGCAGGACTTTCAGGCCGCCCTGGCCGATGTCCAACAGCGCTACAACGCCCTCGTCAAGCCGCTCTCTCCTCCCTGAGCCCAGTATTTTACCCGCTTATTTCCGTGTTACCTGACAATCCATTCCTTCAGCTCGTTCTCCCCAGGGCGCATTCGGTGCTGGACCGCATTCAGTCCCTTATCTGGGTGAGGGCGGGGGCGGTCGCCTGTGAGTTTGGCGGAGCCTTCCGCGACGCCATTCCCTTTGATCAGGCGAAGGCGCTTTCGTACGAGCCGGTGAAGCTGCCCTTCCACTGGGGGCAGATTTTTGACCGGGGCTGGTTCCGGGTTCGCGTGCCGGAGAGCGCCGGCGGCCGCCCGCTCTACCTGCACTGGCGCGATCAGGGTGAGGGAACAGTCTATATCGACGGGACGCCGTATTACGGGTTTGATGTGGCGCATCGCCATTGCCGGCTGCCGGACGGAGTCGCGGAGTTTTATGTGGAGGGGCTTTGTCTCCAGAGCGCGATCTGGCACCCCGAGGCGACCGGTCTCGACGCGCGGGGAAGCACGCTCAGCGTCGCGGAGGTGTGCCATCGCGACGACCTGGCCTGGGAGGTTTATCACGACACCCGGGTCCTCCTCGACCTCGCCATCGAGGAGGCAAAGGCGGCGAGTCCCTCGGAAGCCCCAAAGCTCGCGGGCGCAGGTTATCGCCCGGTGCTGAACTCCATCCCGGTGCTCTATCGCAGGCTGCTCCGGGCGCTCGACGATGTCTTCAATGCCTTCGACCGCGGAGGGCTCGCGGGAGCCAGGACCGCGCTGAAGTCCGCCTACGCGCTGCTCTCCGGGCAGAAGGAAACCATCCGCGCTGTGCTCACCGGCCACGCCCATATCGACCTGGTGTGGCTCTGGCCCGAGCGGGGGAGTGAATACAAGGCGGTGCATACCTTCTCGACCATGACGAGGCTCATGGAGATGTATCCGGAGTTTGTCTTTGGCTATTCCCAGCCCGCCAGCTATGACGCGGTGGAGCGTCTCAGCCCCTCGCTCATGGAGACGGTGCGCGCGCGCATCCGCGAAGGTCGCTGGGAGCCCGTGGGAGCGACGGAGGTGGAGTCGGATACACAGATGGCCTGCGGCGAGGCGCTGTCGCGCAGCTTCCTGCTCGGCCAGGAGGGGTATCGCCGCCTGCAGGGCCGCCCGTCCCCGGTGCTCTGGCTGCCGGATGTCTTTGGCTACAGCGGGTGCCTGCCCCAGATCATGCGCCAGACCGGCGTGCCGTATTTTTTCACCACGAAACTCACGTGGTCCAACATCAGCCTGTTTCCCTACAGCAGCTTCGTCTGGAAGGGCATCGACGGCTCCGAGGTCCTCGTCCATGTCACCCAGGAGAACGGGTACAACCAGGTCGTCTCCGCCGAGGAGCTGCGGCGCGGGGCGAAGGCCTACCGGCAATCCGACGTGCACGATGAATTCCTCGCGCCCACCGGCTACGGCGACGGCGGCGGCGGCGTCACCGAGGAGATGTGCGAGCGGGTCCGGCGTTTTCAGGTGCTGGCTGGAGCGCCTCAGGTGGGCTGGGGGCGCATCGAGGATTTCTTTGAGCGCCTCGACGAGTCGCGGCCTCGCCTGCCCGTCTACCAGGGCGAGCTGTACCTTGAGTATCACCGGGGAGTTTTCACCACCCATGGCAACCTCAAGGCCATCTTCCGCCAGTGCGAGAGGGCGCTCCAGACCTGGGAGGCAGCCCGCGTGGCCATGGGTGGCGGAGAACTCGACGCGCACTACTGGCGGCGCATGGTCATGGCGCAGTTTCACGATTATATCCCGGGCAGTTCCATCTGGGAGGTCTACGAGGAGGGCCTGCCCGAGCTCGCCGCCATCGCGGAAAAGGCCGTCGAGACGGCGGCGGCCGACCTCGGCGCGGGTCCGGAACCCGCCCTCTTCAATCCCCTCCCGCTGGGCCGCACCGTGATCATTCGCGACGAGGGGGGAGAACAAAAGGCGTATCGACTGCCCCCGCTGTCCGGCGCGTCCCTGCAGACGCTCCCCGAGGTCTTCGTCTCGGAGTACGCGGTCGCGGCGACGGCCAGCTCGCTGCAAAGCAGCCGGGTGGCGGCCGGGTTCGACGCGCGGGGCCGCGTGACCTCTCTGTCGTTCAATGGCCGCCCCATCGCCATCGCCTCCGCGCTGGGCGCGCTGGTGGAGTATCCCGATCATCCGTCCGATTTCGACGCATGGGACATCGACCGTCAGACCCTGAGTCTCGGCACGGAGGTTTATGGTACCGGAAAGCCCCGGGTGTCGCTCTCCGAGCTGGAGGCCGGGATCGAGTTCTCTCTCGCCCTCGGCGGTCGCAGTTCCGGCGTCGTGAGGTATCGCGTCGACGCGTTTCAGCCGGTCCTGCATATCGAGTACGACATCGACTGGCAGGAGGAGCAGAAGCTCCTGCGGGTGAACTTCCCGACCGCCTACACCGGGCGGATGGCGCGGTTTGGCACGCCGTTCGGCAGCGTCCTGCGCTGCCAGCAGCCGGGAGAGTCTCGCGATGAAGCCATGTTTGAAAGCCCCGCCAGCCGGTGGGCCGTCGTGGCCGATGACGGCGAGGCGGAGGGCCTCGGCGTGGTCACGGAATCCAAGTACGGCTTCTCCTGCCGCGAGGGTGTGCTCGGTGTTTCGCTCGTCCGGTCGCCGCGCGTCACGGGAGGCGAGCCCGAGCCGAGGCAAAAGATGTTCCCGGCATCCATCCGCCGGGGCGGAGCGCGCGCGCCGTTTACCGACCAGGGACGGCATGTCATTCGCCTGGCCTTGTGTTTTCACGCCCCCGATCTCTCGCGCGAGGATCTCGCGCCTGCGCTGGCGGACTCGCTTTATACCGACGCCCTGACCTACCGGGGCGGGGCGGTGAACTCGGGATTCCTCGGCCTCTCCGGGGGAGAGAGCCTCATCCCGTGCTGGGCCAAGCCCGCAAAATCCGGCCGCGGGTGGGTCCTGCGCCTGCACGAAACCCTGGGCCGCCGGGGACGGGTGAAAATCCTCCTCGCCAATGGCTGCCGCGCCCTGCGGACGGATCTGTCCGAGACCGTCGGCGATGGTGGTTCGGTCTCCGAAATCTCCTTCAGCCCTTACGAGATCGTCAGTCTCCTGATCGAGCGCAAACAACCCCAACTCTCCTGATATCCATGAAACTCTTTAAGCACCCCCTGTCGGTTCGCCTTCTCCGGTCCGTTGCCTGCTGCGGGTTCATGCTGGCGGCCTCGCCCGCATTTTCCCAGACGATCCTCAACCCGGGGTTCGAGGAGGGGCTGGGCGATTGGGTTCCCCGTATGGATCGCAACATGAGCTCCGCCTCTGCGGAGGCCGCCCACAGCGGATCGTACGGACTGCGCATCGTCGATCAGGACGATAAGCAGGGCAGCGGGCTCCTCTCCCTCACGACCGACGCGGAGGCGGGGAAGAAATACGAGATGTCTTTCTGGTTTCGCACCGTCTCGGGAGAGGGCGGCGTGCAGGTCGCCCTGTATTTCCTGAACCAGGACGGAAAACCCATCCAGAAAAAGCCGCCGACAGTGGTGCCCGAGCGGTCGGCGGAGTGGAAACGCGTTTCGATCTCCGCAGTCGCGCCGGAGGAAACGGCCGGCATGTTCATCCAGATCCACTCGATGAGTGTCGGCACAGTCACGGCGGACCTGGATGATTTCGAGTTGAAGGAAGTCGCCAACTAGCGCGGGGAAAAGCGGGGGATGAAGGCAGCGATCTTCACCAATGGTGTGCCGTGGTTTCCCGGCGACATTGTGGACTATGTTTACGGAGAGGAGCGTCTGCGCAAAATTGCCGGGCTCTTCGATCTCTATCCGACCGTGATTAACTCGGAGAATTTCGCCGTGCATGCGGCGAATCTGCGGGACGTCGAGGCCGTCTTTTCCTGCTGGGGAGTGTTTGCTCCTACTGCGGAGGAGTTTGACCAGATGCCGCGGCTGCGAGGCCTGTTTCATGCCGGAGGGTCCGTGCGTGCGGTGGCGGAGCCCTTCATCCGGCGCGGCGTGGCGGTCTGCACCGCCGTCGAGGCCAACGCCATCCCGGTTGCGGAATTCTGCCTCGGCCAGATCCTGCTCTCCTGCAAGGGAGCGTACCGAAACTCGCGCTACTGCCGCCAGGGTTCATGGGCCGGGGAGCATCCTCCCATCGGTCGCGGAGCATATGGGGAAACCGTCGCACTCATCGGCATCGGAGCCATCAGCAGGCATTTGCTCAAGCTCCTGCGGCATTTCGACCTGCGAGTCATTGCGGTATGCGAGTATCTCACTCCGGCGCAGGCTCGTGACATCGGTATTGACGCTCTCGTCGACATCGACACCGCGTTTCGCGAGGGCTACGTCGTCAGCAACCAGCTCGCCGATACCCCGGCCAATGCCCGCATCCTCCAGGAGCGGCACTTTGCCTCCCTGCGGGAGGGCGCGACCTTTATCAATACCGGGCGCGGAGCCCAGGTCGACGAACCCGGCATGCTCGCCGTCCTCCGCCGCAGGCCGGACCTGACCGCGCTCCTCGACGTCCAGGCGGTCGAGCCTCCCGCGCCGGGCAGCGAGCTTTACACTTTGCCCAACGTCTTCATCACCAGCCATATCGCGGGAAGCGCCAATGACGAGGTGAGGCGCATGGCGGATTACGTCATTCGTGACGCGGAGCATCTCCTGCGTGGGGAGCCGATGCCGGGCCAGGTCGACCCGGCGGTCCTCCTCAGCCGCGCCTGAGGGGCGTGACGTTTACCGCAACAGCGAGCGTGCCACCTGCTGGCGCCCGGTGTTCAAGGATTCGCCAGACCGTAAATGCCATCCTTGCGTCGGGAAATCTGGTGTGTACGATTTTCCCCTCTGCAACGGCGCGTGGCGAAATGGCAGACGCAGCAGACTTAAAATCTGCTGGAGGAAACTCCGTGCGGGTTCGAGTCCCGCCGCGCCGACCAGATATCAGGCATTTTGGCCGCTATTATGGCTCTCCGCCGGCTCTCCGCCAAAAAATGGGGATGAGGTCATTTGTTGATGTTTTTGTGTTAGCCGCATTGAGCGATGACGCGCAAGCGGTAGTTGTTAAAGTTTCTGAAGCCGAAGGCTCGGCGCTGGATGAGTTTCATCTGGCTCTCCGCCAAAAAAATGGGGAAGAAAAGGGAGTTTTTCGAGGGAGAAATTCCCGCCAAGATGGTCGAAAGGCGCATGAAAACGCGCTCCTCACCCAGCGGCCAGGATCTCGGCTACTCCGATAGTTGCCTGGGGAGAGGAAAATCGCGCGGGGGCAAGCCAGATCTTCACCTGCGACGCCCTCCAACAGGGCAAAATACTCCCAAATTCGCCTTATCTTAAGGCCATTCACGCCTGACCCCTACTTTCCCCCCCAGGATCAATAGCGATTTTGATAAACACGGAAGTAACGCGAGTCTGTAAAACGGTATATGGAATAGTGATGTTTACCAGGTGAGCATTACTAGAGGAAGTGTTGTTGGACGGTAATTGAGCCCCTTTTCACGCCCCCGGTTTGAGCACCTCACGCCACTCTTGGATACCTCCTATGTAGTCCGGGTGGCATTTTGACGCCTGGGCTTCCAGTTCCGGGCGATCTCCTGCTTTCTCCGACGATTCCATAGAGCACTAGCCGCCTCCCTGTTTGGGAGCATTTTGGGGTGGAGTCCGAAAATCCGCCCGCAAGCCAGACAGTAAATGAATCCGGTTTCTCCTGCTTGATTTGTTTTGTCGAGAGCGCTTCCCGTGGAAACTCGAAACGACCCGCACGAACATGGATGTAGGATCATGTTCGGCGGATTAACATGGTTGGGAAAGTCAGTCAATACAATGTTGTATGTCCTGCTCCGTTGCAGCCTTGCTCCATGCCTCGGGTTGCTTATCGGGCGGGAGCTTGGTTAGTGGACGGGCTTGACTCTCAGTGTTTGGTTTGACACCCATGGGTGTCAAATTCTCGGTAACTTGCGCTGCTCCAATGAGTCTATTTGCCTGAGTTTTTGTGAAGTTCCATTTGGTCCGGCAATACTCCTCAAACGTCTTGTGCTCGATGCGGTAGAGCTTGGCGTCGCGGATCTCTGCAAGTGCCTCGGGCCGCTTCTCGGTCGGGCGTTCGCTGCTTCCCGCATTGTCCTTGCTTTTCAAGGTTGTGATTGATCTTGTCGGCCAGTTGCATCATGGCTTCACGAGTCGTATTCGACCACGCATTCGCATCCGAAGCGAGGTGCTGTGCAATCCAAATTCCCTGCTGTTCCTCATAAATTACTGCGGGAATTTCAGGGAAACTCTGGTTGGGGACAAGCTTAGCGTCAAGGTGCTCTTGGTCCCACATGGAGTAATTCGGCGCGGTAGTAGAAGGCTTAAATGTGCGGAGTCCAAAGAACTGAGAAAATACGGCTCTTTCAGGGTCAACTTGTACTAAAACCGGGGGACGTAAGTCCTCGGCCATCCAACGGATGTCATTCGGATTCTTGGCTGTGATCTTAAAGACATTCATGATGGAAAGTATTCATGAAGGGAGGAGGGAATACAAGTCGCTTTACTCTCCAGCGAGCCGCCAGCCCAGGCCCCGGGCGCGGAGGAGGAACTCTATTTGCCTTTGACGTAGATCGTTCCTTCTCCCGGAGGAAAAAGGAGCGCGATCTCACGCTGGCGAGCTTTCAGCTTGGGGAAGCTTTCCGAGAACGTCTTCCAGGTTCCGAGAGGGGTCAGCGACCGGGGGCGGTAGTACCAGGTGTCGTCGTGGACGCGCATGAGAAAATCGCATTTCGGATAAACCAATGCGCTCCAGGCATAGCCGCCTCCCTCCCGGAAATCGACGTCGGAGTAGTCCTTGGATTCCGGCAGGCGAACGAATGTCGGATCGGCCATGACCTGCAGGGAGTACTGGATCTCCGTATCCTTTTGCTTTGGTCGCAGAGTCTGGTGAACTTCCTTCCACTCGTTTTTGCTGAGTTCGATCTTCAACCCGGGCGCGGCGCCTGGAGAGGGAGTGTCGGAAATTGTTCCGTCGGAGCCGAAATACACGACCTTGCCATCTCCCATCCATCCGGTTTTTCCCTTGGAAAAGTCGGGGTTGTCGACCTCCTGGGCGATGGTGCTGTTCAGAAATAGTCCGAGGACGCCCGCCGCGAGTGCAAGAGACACTTTATACATGGAGCTTTCCTTAAAGGATTTCTAAGCAACGATGTCGATCTCTAAAATATAGTCCGGGTACTAAGCTGAGGATGTGCCATGGCGGTCGTTCGTCATTTCTGCGTGGCTGAAATGCGGCTTGCCCCGGACGGACATCTGTGATACCGATTTTCTTCAGCCACCCAAAGACGGTCATGGCGGGCCATCAGCCCGTAGCCGTCAACGAAACCGGGTGGCTTTTTGCTGCCCATACCCGTTGTCAGTCCGGCCACGACTGGCTTTGAAAAATGAACACGGTTCCACAGGCAGGCGGCGAAATCTCCCGATTCATCCGTCATCATTTCCGGCACTTCAACGCGGCTTCGCTCCGGGATGCCGCCGATGGCTACGCCGCCCATCTTGACCAGGGCGGAGTGATGTTTCTCACCATGGCTGGGGCGATGAGCACGGCGGAGATCGGGCTCTCGCTCGCCGAGATGATCCGACAGGGCAAGGTCCATGCCATCTGCTGCACGGGCGCGAATCTCGAGGAGGATGTCTTCAATCTCGTCGCGCATGAGTTCTACGAGCGCGTGCCGCATTACCGCGACCTCACGCCAGCCGACGAGCAGGCGCTCCTCGACCGGCATATGAACCGCGTGACCGATACGTGCATCCCCGAGATGGAGGCCATGCGCCGCATCGAGGCGGCGGTGCTGGCGGAATGGCAGGCGGCGGACCGCGCGGGCGAGCGGTATTTTCCTCACCAGTTTCTCTATCGCATTCTGCTCGGCGGGAGGCTGGAGACCCAGATCGACCCGGCCCACAGCTGGCTGCTCGCCGCAGCGGAGCGCAATCTCCCGATGTTCGTCCCGGGCTGGGAAGATTCCACTCTCGGCAACATGTACACCGGGCACTGCATCAGCGGGGACATTCGCAATGTCCACACCGTGCGCACCGGCATCGAATACATGATCTCGCTGGCGGAGTGGTACACCGCCACGGCCCGCCCGATGGGTGCGACCGGCTCGGTCGGCTTCTTCCAGATCGGCGGAGGCATCGCGGGGGATTTTCCGATCTGCGTCGTGCCGATGCTGCACCAGGATTTGCAGCGCGGGGACGTGCCGCTGTGGGGCTACTTCTGCCAGATCAGCGACTCGACCACGAGCTACGGCAGCTACTCCGGCGCGGTGCCAAATGAAAAGATCACCTGGGGCAAGCTCGGCTCCGCCACGCCGAAGTACATCATCGAAAGCGACGCCTCCATCGTCGCGCCGCTCATCTTTGCCCAGGTGCTCGGCTGGTAATTAAACGATCGTCGCCAGGTACTCGGCGGCTTCGCGCAGGGTCGGTTTGATCGCGCGCACGGATTGCGTGAGCATGAGATTGTCGATGCCCTCAAAGTGCTCGATCTCGTGACCGAGATGGTCCACGGGATCGGTCTCGGCCTGCGAGAAGCCGCTGTGATGGACCTTGGTCCGGTACGGCGTGAGGATTTCCGTGTAGCCCACGATCGGCTTGCCCTGCGCGTAGGCGTAGCCGATTTCCCACGCCGTCCCGACATCCATCGAGGGACCGCGAAACGGGACCATATTGGCGAGCACCGCGTCGCAGGAATCAATCAGCCGGTAGTTGGCCTCAAAGATCGCCAGCGCGGTTTCCTGGAGCGTCGAGGCTTGGATCTGGTTGTCGAGCGGGAACTGCCCGTCGAGCCCGTACTCGGCGAGGATGGCTTTGTACGTCACGGCCAGCTTTTTGGCATCGGGGAAGAAGACGTCCGGTCCTGCGAGGTAAACGCGTGCGCTCATGGCTCTGGGAATGTCCGTTTATTCCCGCGAGGTCAAGCGCGCGGGCGATGTTGTATCCGGCGGGAAAAGCTGAGAGCATCCCGTTTCAGAGCCATGCAATCCTCGGACGCCATCCCGTCACCGGCCCTGATCGTCGATCTCGACCGCCTCGAGCGCAACATCTCCTCCATGCAGGCCGCCTGCGACGCGGCCGGCGTCGAGCTCTGGCCGCACATCAAGACCCACAAATCCGTGGCCGTGCTGAAAAAGCAGCTCGCCGCCGGAGCCAAGGGCGCGACCTGCGCCAAGCTCGGCGAGGCCGAAGCCATGCTGCCCTCCGGTGTACGCCGTATCTTTATTGCTTACTCGCTGGCCGATGTGAGCAAAGCCCGCCGCCTGCGCGAGCTGGCTGGAATGCTCGACGAACTCATCCTCGCCGTGACCAGCGAGGCGCATCTGGAGGTGCTGGAAAAGGTGCTGGAGGCGGCCGGTATTTCCGTGCCCGTGCTCATGGCGGTCGATACCGGCCTGCTGCGCGAGGGTGTGCGTACTCCGGTTGCCGCCGGGGAACTCGCCGACCGCATCCGGTCCTCGCATCGCATGAAGCTCGCCGGGCTCTACACCCACGAGGGCCATGCTTATCAGGCCCGCACGCCGCAGCAGGTCGAGATCCTCGTCCGTGCAGCGGAGGATTCACTCGAGGCGGCGCGCGACGAAATCGGCGAGGAGCTGGCAATCTGGCCGGGATGCAGCGTCACGGCGACCGAGTTTCTCAAGCGTTTCCGGGTAAAGGCTGTCCGCCCCGGGGCGTATGTCTACGGCGACCTGAATCTCGCGGAGGGTCCCGGTGGCATGACCTTTGATGATGTCGCCCTGCATGTCCTCGCGACGGTAGTCGATCGCCCTGAGCCAGACCTGGCCTTGATCGATGCCGGATCGAAGGTTTTTTCCAGCGACAAATATTCCGGCAACATCACTGCCCGCGCCGTGGATCGCCAGGACATCAATGTGACTCGTCTCAGCGAGGAACACGGCTTCGTTACCGGGCGCGGCGTTGCTTCTCTGCGGGTGGGGGACCGGCTGCTCTTCACCCCGGCTCACGTCTGCCCCGCGGTGAATCTCGCCGACCGGGTGCATGTGGTGCGGAGCGGCGAGGTGGTCGATGTCTGGCGGGTCGACGCGCGGGGACGATCCGACTAGGCCCTGACGACGCGGTTTTTCGTTCGGACTGGCTTCCCGTTTGCCAGAGTGTTAGGGAAAACGCTGTCGCATAAAGAAGCGGCAGACCTTACCAGCCATGAAGATCATTCGTTACTCGGACACCGCCGGAGCCATTCACTACGCCATGGAGGCTGACGGCATCTATGAACGTCTCAACGGGGAATTGTTCGGTGAATTGACTCCCACCGGAGAAACCGCCGACGTGGCCAAGCTTCTCGCGCCGCTGGTTCCCGCCGCGATCCTCTGCATCGGGCTGAACTACCGCCACCACGCCGAGGAGACGAAGGCAAAGATCCCCGAGTTTCCCATCCTATTCATCAAGACCCCCAACACGCTCCAGAATCCGGGCGACCCCATTCAACTGCCCACCGCCCTCGCGAGTCATCAGGTGGATTACGAATGCGAGCTCGCCGTCGTCATCGGCAAGACGTGCAAGAACGTGAAGCGCGAGCATGCGCTAGAGTATGTCTTTGGCTATACGGCGGCGAACGACGTGAGCGCCCGCGACTGGCAGAAAAACTGGGGCGGCGGCCAGTGGTGCCGGGGCAAGTCCTTCGACACTTTCGCGCCTCTCGGTCCCGTGCTGGTCACCAGCGACGAAATTCCGAATCCCAACAGCCTCGGGATCAAGACCACCGTCAACGGGGAGACCCTGCAGGACTGGACGACGGCGGATATGATCTTCGACGTGCCCACGCTCATCGAGTTCCTCAGTGGCAGCACCACGCTTTATCCCGGCACGGTCATTCTCACGGGCACTCCGCATGGCGTCGGTATGGCGCGGACTCCGCCCCGCTGGCTCCAGCCCGGCGACGAGGTGACGGTCGAGGTTGAGAAAATCGGACGTCTCATGAATCCCGTCGTCTCCGAGTAGCGGGGATTTTTTGGGGGGTCCGGATCGCGCCCGGAGTGCGAATACAGAGCGTGAATTCTGCAGCTTCTCCCTGGACGGAAACGCGCATCCCCGAGCGGATGGATCGCCTGCCGTGGACGCGCTGGCATTGGCTGGTCGTCACAGCTCTCGGTGTGACCTGGATTCTCGATGGCCTGGAGGTCACGCTCGCAGGGGCGCTCAGCGGAGTCCTGACCCATCCCGAGGCCCTGTCCCTGTCGCCGGTCCAGATCGGAGCGAGCGCCTCGGCCTATCTGATCGGCGCTGTCATCGGTGCGCTGGGCTTTGGCTGGGCGACCGATCGTTTCGGACGGAAGAAGCTCTTCTTTCTCACGGTCGGCGTCTATCTCACGGCCACCGCCGCCACGGCGTTTTCGTGGGATTTCTGGAGCTATATCTTTTTTCGAGCGCTCACCGGCGCGGGAATCGGCGGCGAGTATGCGGCGATCAATTCCGCCATCGATGAACTCATCCCCGCCCGCCTGCGCGGGCGGGTGAATCTTTTCATCAATGCCACCTTCTGGATCGGTGCGGCCATCGGATCGAGCGCAACCCTCGTGTTGCTCCATCCGGATTTCCTCCCGATCTGGCTCGGTTGGCGAATGGCCTTTGGCATTGGAGCGGCGCTCGGTCTGGTCATCCTCTTCTTCCGCCGCTGGGTGCCGGAAAGTCCGCGCTGGCTCATGGTTCACGGACGGGCCGACGAGGCCGGGCAGATCGTGGCAGGGGTGGAACGAAATGCCATCGCTCATCATGGCGAGCTGGCTCCGCTGCGGGAACCGGCAATACGTGTTTACGCCCGCAAAGGCACGGCCTTTCGCGAGATCTGGCACGCCGTGGGGCATGAACACAGGAGCCGCTCCATTCTTGGCCTCGCCCTCATGATCGCGCAGGCCTTCTTTTTCAACGGCGTGTTTTTTACCTATCCGCTGGTGCTGGTGCGCTATTTCGGAGTTTCCGAGTTGACCGTGGGCGGCTACCTTCTGCCCTTCGCCCTGGCCAATGCGGTCGGTCCGATGGTGCTCGGGCGCTTCTTTGACACCTGGGGCCGCAAGCCGATGATCGTCGCCACCTACGCGGGAAGCGGGCTCCTGCTCGTCGGGTCGTCGGTCCTGTTCCTCATGCAGGCGCTGTCCTCCACCGGGCAGACGGCGGCATGGATGCTGATCTTTTTTGTCGCCTCGGCGGCGGCGAGTTCCGCCTACCTCACCGTCAGTGAAATCTTTCCGCTCGAGATTCGCGGCCTCGCCATCGCGATATTCTTCGCCGTCGGGACATTCGTGGGCGGGGTGGCTGCGCCGCTTCTCTATGGCTGGCTCATCGGCGTGAGCGGCGAGGACCGCTGGCCGCTCTTTCTCGGCTATCTGCTGGCGGCTGTGCTGATGATTTCCGCCGCGCTGGTCGAGGCGTGGCTCGGCGTCAAGGCGGAGCGAAAATCCCTTGAGAGCATCGCCACGCCGCTCGCTGTCCGGAAGGGCGATGCCTAGGCGATCTCGATGACGATGGCTGTGGTATTGTCTCGTCCCGAGCGCTCCACGGCCGTCATGACGATGCGCTGGGCCGGGTCGTGCTGGCGTTCGGCGGGCTCCGGGTCTTTCAGGAGACGGCGGATTTCATTGTCGAAAAGTCCGTCGACCACGCCATCGCTGCACAGCACAAAGATATCGCCCTTCTGGTAGGCCACCGCGCCGACCTGAGGATCGACAAACTGGTGACCCGCTCCGAGCGCCTTCTGCAGGGAGGTGCGGCCGGGGTGCTGCTTGGCCTCCCATTCGCTGAGCTTTCCCTGCCGGAAGAGCCATCCCACATAGGTGTCATCGTGGGAGAGCTGCTTGATCCCGCCCTCGCTGGCCGGGAGATAGTAGAGTCGGCTATCGCCGATATGGCCAAAATACAGCCACCCCGGGGTGAACCAGGTGAGCGTGAGCGTCGCACCCATCCCGGCGCAATCCGGGTCGCCCCACGACAGGTAGGAGATCGCTTTGTGGATTTCGTGATACAGCTCGGTGAAAATATCCGCAAACCCCGCCGCGAGGCCCTGCGCCGAGCGCTTGAACGCCGCCGGCATGAATCGCGTCACCTTGTCCACCGTGATCCGGCTGGCAAACTCGCCCGCCGCCGCGCCCCCCATGCCATCGCTCACCGCGAAGACATAGTCGCCATGATCCGTCGAGCCTTCCCCCTCGCGCCCGAGGTACCTTAGCTCCTGGGCGTCGAATTGCAGGCCGAGGAAGGTATCCTCATTGTTCAACCGGACGCGGCCCGTGTTGCTGCGGCCGTGCCAGATCAGGCGTTGGTTCGGTATGACTTGGTTGATTGGCTCCATCGGCCTCTTCAAAGCCCGGCAAAATGGTCGCAAACTCGAAATCGATCAAGCAGAAGCGCCCATCCGACTGCCGGTAGGTGACGTTGCGTGTTTCGGCGTCGTCGTGGCGCACGCCATATTTCTCCAGTTCCGCAAAGAGCTCCACCCGGCGCTCGTCGTCCAGATGGTCGACGCGCTGCCCACAGCTCGATGTGACGATTTTCAACTGCTCCGGATCAGATTCCAGCAGGCGCGGCACAAAGGGACACTGCATCTTTTCCAAAAAGCGCAGCACCTTGACCTCGGTATCGAAGCGTTCCTGGGCGTTCGGTCCCCGGAAGGTCTTGTGGACGCGTCCGTCGTAACCAATACGCACCGTGGCGCGGAGGGTGTCTTTGACCTGGTGCATTCGGCTTTTATCGTCGCCGCTGGGCGGGTTCGCTGCAAGCCCTCACCGGGGATTTTCCCTTGGCTGCCGGATCTTCTTGAGGGTTGGCATCGTTCCTGCTCTTCAATAGGTGCGCCGTACGGATAAAGGGTAAAAAACAACACTTAAGCGGTCCCCTCCGGCGCGGTCCGCGCAAAACAAGACACTCGAAGAATAATATGGCGAAGTACAAACTGGAATACATCTGGCTCGATGGTTACGAGCCGGTGGCCAATCTCCGTGGCAAAACCCAGATCAAGGAATTTGATTCTTTCCCGACGCTTGAAGAGCTTCCGCTCTGGGGCTTCGACGGCAGCTCGACGAAGC
>Ga0209935_1000600_pt1 | contig 79882 bp, 83 predicted proteins | sample ThiBio_1000_plan_2_FD_183958 | JGI IMG/M metagenome (GOLD analysis project Ga0209935, IMG submission 183958) | Wastewater bioreactor microbial communities from Cape Town, South Africa - Thiocy_cont_1000_plan (SPAdes) | ecosystem: Engineered > Bioreactor > Thiocyanate-remediating >... | reverse complement strand
GCCCTCCGAAGGCAAAGGTCAAGAGATTTTTGGACACGAAGGAGTTAGAGACCACTAAGAAAATCAACGCCTTGGTCGGCAGAAGCACTTTTACTCAGACGGCTCGAAAATCTCGCGTAAGCACCGCGTAAGCAATGTAGGGTGCGGTGTGGCGAGGTGCCGATAGAGCCAGCGTAGCGACGGAGCGCAGATCGCTGCGGAATGTATCTGAGGGCCGATTGGATTTGACATGGCGCTGTTCCGTTGACCTCGGTCGGTCGTCGGGACTAGGTGAAGTTTAAGGGCACCCGTAGCTCAGCTGGATAGAGTGTCGGCCTCCGAAGCCGAAGGTCACAGGTTCGAATCCTGTCGGGTGCGCCAACCCATCCATTGTCCGGACCGGAGACATCGGTAACGGAACGTACCTAAGACATGGGTGACAACCTCGGGCCGAACGGGTTGTCGAGGGGTTGCAGGGTCCTTTGCTCGAGATCGATGTATCCCAGATCGTAGCTCATGAAGATGACGAGCCAAATGCCGTCGTCAACCTTCTTAATGCCGAGGCGCTGCCCGGCGAGCACATGTGAGATGTTGACGCCCTTGCGGTGCATGCAGATGCGGCCGCAATTGGTGACGAGCACCTCGCGGACGTGCAGCGGATAGGAGATTTCTGGCAAGCCGTCATAGTTGCGCGGCGAGGGGCCGTAGAGCTCGACCCGGACCGCACGCCATCGTGCCGCCTCGCCGACAACGCCCTGCTCCCGCTCATCCGGCAGGCACGCGCATGTCCGTGATGGGCGCGTTCGGCATTGCCCGCGGGATTCCGATCGTCGTCGCCGCGACGATGGCAGGCAGTTTGGCGCATTTGGGATTCATGCGCCGATTTACGATCTGGGCCGAACGTCTCGGCGCCGCGCTCATGATCGCGGCAGCGCTGTTCTTTCTTGATCAGGCGGCGCTCTATGCGGGTTGGTTCCATCCGTGATCAACGTCCGATCCCGGGCGACATTGCGCAGCGTCTCGACCGTGGCGCGATGACGCTTGCCTCCCCCTGTCGAGTTGATCTTGGAGGCCATGTTTTCGCAGGCGCGCATACTTTGCCGGGGCGAGACGCCTCCGATCTGACGACGTCGACCTATTCGGCGGCTGCCTCACGGAACAATGTTTCGATCAGCGGGCAATCCGGGCGGGTTCCATCGCCGCATTGCGCGACGACATTCTTCAGGACGCTTTCCATACGTCTCAAATCAGCGATCTTCGCTCGCACGTCCGCGAGGTGAGCTGCTGCGAGGCGACTCGCTTCCGCGCAAGGCTGGTCCCGCTCGTCCACCAGGCGCAGCAAGGCGCGGACCTCCTCAAGCGAGAATCCGAGTTCGCGCGCCCTCAGTATGAAGCTGAGGCGACGTTCATGCGCCCTGTCATAGCTCCGATAGCCGCTAGCAGTTCGCGGCGGTGGCGGCAGCAGGCCTACCTTCTCGTAGTAGCGCACGGTTTCGAGATTGGCGCCCGTCCGGCGGGCCAACTCGGCCCGCTGGAGGCCCTTCGCCGGATTCTGATCGCGCATCGCAAAAAACCTCTTGACCCTGTAGTCGCTACAGACCGTAGCTTAGTCGAAGATCAAGGTTTTGGGCAAGGATAGAGCTTAGAGATGAGCGATACACCAACCGCAATCGGCGCTGCGACGGCCCACGACTCGGCCGTGGCGTCCACGCGCCAAAACGGGGATCGAGCCCCGCGGCTGCTCGCTGTCGGAGGCATCGTGGGTGCTCTCGGGGCGGCGTCGTGCTGCGTCATTCCCTTCGCGTTGTTCCTGGCCGGCGTCAGTGGAGCCTGGATCGGCAATCTGACCGCGCTCGAGCCCTACCAGCCGATTTTCACCGGCGTCTCGCTCGCCTTCATCGGCTACGGCGGCTGGCGCGTCCGGCGCAAACGGGAAATCGCATGCGCGGACGGTTACTGCGCCACGCCCCAATCGGACCGGATCGCGAAGGTCGGCCTCTGGACCGCTGCGACGCTGGTCGTGCTCGCTGTCGGGTTCCCCTATGCCGCGCGCTACTTCCTCTGAAGTGCTGGCGTCCGGCGAGAGCGACATCGACATCGACATCCAGTGTTAAATCCCAGGAAAGGTTAGAGACATGAAAGCCCAAATCGGAATATTCGCCGCACTTGGCATGCTGATCACGCCATTCGCCGCGCAGGCGGGGCAAGCCACCGTTGTCCTCGACGTTCATCATGCAGGCTGCGTGCTGTGCGGGCCGATCGTCAAGAGCACGCTCGCCTACGTCAAGGGCGTCATGGGCGTTTCGGTCAGTCAGGCGGACGGCAACGCCGATGTCATGGCGACCATCACCTATGACAACGCTCAGACTTCGCCGGCGGCGATGATCAAGGCGACTACCGCTCGGGGGTACCCGGCGGAAGTCTCGAAGTCTGCGAAAAGCTGATGCGCAACCGCTTCGGCAACGGATGTCCGAGATGAACGCTGAAAAATCCATCGCCGCGATCGCTGTCGCCGGTTTGGCTGTCCTGTGTTGCGCCGGACCTCTCCTGTTGGCGACGATCGGCTCGGTCGCGATCTCCGCGTCCGTGCTCACCGGTTCGCTCGCGATCGTCGCGGGCGTGGCGGGGATCGGGCTGGTTGGCGTCTGGGCCTATCGTCGCCGCCGCTCGGCCAACCCGAATGCTGTCGATTGCTGCGCGCTCGAAAGCGCAAAACGAAAGTCAAACACATGAACGATTGCTGCACGCCGGATACGAAGGATCGAACCCGCCGCTACGACCTCGCGGTCATCGGCGCAGGGTCGGCGGGATTCTCGGCCGCGATCACCGCCGCCGAGCTGGGTGCGAATGTCGCGCTGATCGGCCACGGCATGATCGGAGGAACCTGCGTCAATATCGGCTGCGTGCCGTCGAAGACGCTGATCCGAGCGGCGGAGACGCTGCATAACGCGCGTATTGCTGCGCGCTTCGCCGGCGTTTCGGCGCATGCGGAACTCACCGACTGGCGCGCGATCGTCCGGCAGAAGGACGACCTCGTCGCCGGGCTGCGCCAAGCCAAATACGCCGATCTGCTGCCCGCCTATAATGGCGTCGCCTATCGCGAAGGACAGGCACGTCTCGTCGAGGGCGGCGTCGAGGTGGGAGGCGCCCGGGTAATCGCCGACAAGGTGATCGTGGCGACCGGTGCGCGGCCGATGGCACCTGCCATTCTCGGCATCGAGACCGTGCCCTACTTGACCAGTACGACCGCACTCGATCTCGACGAGCTGCCGCGGTCGCTGCTGGTGATCGGCGGCGGTTATATCGGCGCGGAGCTCGCCCAGATGTTCGCCCGCGTCGGCGTGAAGGTGACGCTGGTCTGTCGCTCCCGCCTATTGCCGGAGGCCGAGCCGGAGATCGGCGCCGCGCTGACCGGCTATTTCGCCGACGAGGGGCTCGAAGTCGTTTCGGGCGCCGTCTACCGCGCGATCCGAAAAACCCAAAGCGGCGCGTCTCTCGAGATCGCGCGCGACGACCGCAACATGACCATCGATGCCGAGAAAGTCCTGGTCGCCTCGGGACGAACGCCCAACACCGAAGGTCTCGGTGCGGCTGAGTTCGGCGTCGCGCTCTCGTCGAAAGGCGCGATCGTCATCGACGACCGCATGCGCACGACCCGCGCCGGCATCTACGCCGCCGGTGACGTCACGGGCCGAGATCAGTTCGTGTATATGGCCGCTTACGGGGCGAAGCTCGCAGCCAAGAACGCCCTCAACAGCGACAGCCTGCGCTACGACAACGCGGCGATGCCGGCCATCGTGTTCACCGACCCCCAAGTGGCGAGCGTCGGCCTCACCGAGGCGGCGGCGCGAAAGGCGGGGCGCAACGTGCGCGTTTCGACGATTCGCCTCGACCATGTGCCGCGCGCGCTTGCCGCTCGCGACACGCGGGGACTGATTAAGCTCGTCGCGGACGCCGACGGCGGCAGGCTGCTCGGCGCCCATATCCTCGCCCCGGAAGGCGCCGACAGTATCCAGACCGCAGTCATGGCGATCCGTGGCGGACTGACCGTACAGCAGATCGCGGACACGATATTCCCATATCTGACTACGGTCGAGGGCCTGAAGCTTGCAGCGCTGGCGTTCGACAAGGAGGTCGCGAAACTGTCTTGCTGCGCTGGATGACCGCTGGCCATTCAGGTCGGCATCGACGTCGCCTACCGTCGCCCCGGATTCCGGGGCGCATAGGTCGATGGTTGCGCTTTCATTCTGCCGAATTTCCTGATCGTCGCCGCCCGGGGTACCTCGATCTTCTACGGGGTCTGCCCTGCGGTAATCGCGCTGATCCTGCATTCCTGTTACCGGCTGGTCAGGCTCAGCATGGGAGATCGTCTCCGATGGGCGGACCGCGAATTCTTAGGTTGGCACTCTAAGCCGCGTTGAGTAGGCGGGCTTCGCCTCGATCAGCCTTATGAGGTCGTCGACGACGAAGTGCGCCGAGGTAAGCACAGGCCCGCCTCGGAGATGAATTGTTCCGCTTGACGGCTAAAATGTGCTCCGTAAGCCCAGCCCACCCAAGGCTCCCAAAGTTGAGTGATCAGTCGTCGGATGCGTCCCCTTGGGCGCGTGTAATCCAACAGCCTGATCGTGCCTTGGGGTCGCACGACTCGCCCGAGTTCTCGCAGCGCCGGCACCTGGAGCTCGTCCGGGAGCGTGCAAAAAACAAAAGTTGCGATCGCGGCGTCGAAGAACGCATCGGGGAACCGCGGAGGCGTAAACAATGTGCGCCGGGAGCGTTGCTGCTTCTCGGACTGATTGCGGGGGCTTGGTCATGGCTGCTGGTGCATTCACGGTGATCCAAACGCCGGCGCCATATGGGCCGCCGCGCGGTCGCCATGTCGAGCACTGGCAAGAGACCTGGAGTAGTGTTCTCGCTCGTCACGTCGATGCAGGAGGGCGAGTCAACGTCGCCGGTTTGGCGGAGGACCGGGGCGGACTGGATGAGGTCGTGCGGTTCATCGCGGCCATCGATCCTGTTTCCTCGCCCGCCCAGTTCCCGACTTCGAATGCTCGACTCGCCTACTACATTGACGCCTATAACGCGCTGGCAATGCATGGTGTCCTCGAATCTGAGCTGGCTTGGCACCCACCTTATGGACGGGAACCGTCCGCGCGCCCGGGCTTCTGCTGACGTGCATGATGCCGTCAGGGCCGAATGCTTGTCGATCACAGATTGCTACCTCGCGCAGAAAGCGCATGCGAGATCATCATCGGTAGCACGACGGAGGAGGTCGGTTTTGATGCCTCGGTCAAAGCCTCCGCTATGAAAAACCTCACAGCAGGCGCTATTCGAGCCGTGCTTTTCCTTGCTGGCGTCCGAGTCAAGCGCATGTGGGCGGGGTTGCGCCCCGGTACACCGGACGAGCTGCCCATTCTGGAGCCGGTAGCCGGACTCGACGGCTACTACAATGCCTGCGGTCACTTCCGGACTGGCATCTTGATCTCGCCGCTGACGGGGCTCCTCCTCGCGGAGGCGATTGCCGGCGTCATTCCCGATCGAGCCGTTTCTCCTCTCCCGGTTCGCGCCGGAAGCGCCGGCGACTGATACGCGGCAGAATGCGCCGCTGGCCACTGCGACGCGTACATAAAATTCTTCACGTCGGCACGGTTACCCCTTGACTCTGTACTATAGTACAGACCCCACATTGTCAGTCGAGGTAAGGAAAAATGCAGGCGCTGACCATTGGAAGAACCGCCCGCGAGGCGGGGGTGAACATCGAAACGGTGCGCTTCTACGAGCGGCGCGGCCTGATCGAGCAGCCGCCGAAAGGCGCTGGCTACCGGGTCTACTCGCCGGAGCAAGTGGCGCGCATCCGCTTCATCAAGGAAGCCCAGCAAATCGGCTTCTCGCTGAGCGAGATCGGCGAGCTTCTGACCTTGCGGGCCGATCCGTCGGCCGATTGCTCGGACGTCCGGCAGCAAGCCATGACGAAGCTCGAAGAGGTGCGGCGGAAGGTTGAACAACTCCAGCAGATCGGCGCCGCGTTGGAAACCCTTATCGCAACCTGTCCGGGCTGCGGCGCCTTGCAAGCGTGCTCCATCATGGATGCGCTGACGCTTCGAGCTACGCCGAAAGCCCGAGCAGAAAAAAGTCGTCGTTCCGGATCCCGCAACATCTCACCAGGGAGCATCAGATGAAAACTGCCACGCTGAAGATCGAAGGCATGAACTGCGACAAGTGCGCCAACACTATCAAGGGCCTCGTTGAAAAGGAGCCCGGAGTTCGGATGGCGACCGTCTCGTTCGATGAAGGTCAAGCACGGATACTCTATGACCCGCAAACCGTCAGCGAGGATCGCCTCGTCGACGCGGTCCAAAAGCCTGGCTTCCGCGTTGTGGGACGACAGTAACCGAGCATACGAACGTGTTTCCGATCATTGGACGAAGCGCGGCTCCAAACCCGGAGCCTTATTCGATGATTGCGATGAAATGGAGATGGCAATGAGTGTCGCGACAACAGTCCCATCCACCCTCCAGCCGTGGAGCGAGGAGCCTTCGACCAGAGCCGGTCGCCGGAAGATCCGGGCCCGCATCGGCGGTCTTCATTGCTCCCTCTGCACCGGCACCATCGAGAAGGCGCTCGGTCGCATGCCGGGCGTCGACAAGGTGGCCGTCAGCCTAACGCATGAGCAGGCGCTGGTCGAATACGATCCCGCCATCGCTCGGCCGGAGAACTTGCTGCAAACCTTGCGCGACATCGGTTACACCATCTCCGATCCCCGCAAGCTCAGGGCTTTCGAGGAAGAAGAACGCGATCTTGTGCGCGAAGCCCGACGCTTCGTCCTCGCCGTCGTTCTCAGCGTCGCTGCCATCCCCATCATCGCCGATCCTCAGGTGGGCTGGATCGGCTTTCTGCCGGCGCTCGTGTGCCTGAGCCTCGGGGGTTTTGTCTATCTGGTCCTGCGATCGACCGGACTGTGGGCCGCCATCGGCGCCGCCGGAGGCCTCACCGTCATGGCGCTGTCGCTGCTCTATCTCAATCTGGAAGGATATCTGGCCGGTATCGCGCCCTGGCTCGCGGGCGCACTGGCTGTGGCCCTGGTGTTCGGCGTCGGGCGGCATATTCTCTACATGGCGTTCCAAGCGCTGCGGCGCGGCATCCTCAATCAGCATGTGCTCCTCGAGATCGGCGCGTTCGCCGGAATGGCCGGCGGCGTCATCGGGCTCATCCTCGATCGGCCCGGCTATCCGACGGCGGCCTTTTTTGCCGTCTCGGTGATGGTCGGCACCTATCACATCTTTTCGGAATGGCTCTCGCTCATCGTCAAGACGCGGAGCTCCCAGGCGGTGAAGCGCCTCTTGGATCTCCAACCCGAGACCGCGCGCCTCGTGCGCGGGACTAACGAGGTGGACGTGCCGATCGAGGATGTGAAAGTCGGCGACCTCGTGCGCATTCGTCCGGGCGAGCGCGTACCCGTCGATGGGACGGTGATCAGTGGTCACTCGGGCGTCGATCAATCGCTGGTGACCGGCGAGGCGGTTCCGGTCGAGAAGGCCGAGGGCGATTCCGTCATCGGCGGCTCGATCAATGGCACCGGCACGCTCCTGGTGAAGATCACGGCGGTCGGCGAAGGCAGCTTCTTGCATCAGGTGATCCGCCATGTCGAGGACGCGCGAGCGCTGAAGCCCGGCCTCCTCCATCTCGTCGACCGCGTGCTGCGGGTCTACACGCCGACCGTCCTTCTGATCGCCGCCCTCGCGGTTATCGGGTGGCTCGTCGGGTCCTGGCTCGGCACCGGCCATATCGACGTGGAGCGCGCCGTCTTCGCCGGCCTCAGCGTGCTGGTGATGGGGTATCCTTGCGCCATCGGCATCTCGGCGCCGCTCTCAATCGTGCGCGGCGCCGGTCAAGCGGCCGAGCACGGCATCCTGATGCGGACCGGCGAAGCCTTCCAGGGCTTCCGCACCGTGAAGCAGATCGTGTTCGACAAGACGGGCACGCTCACCGAAGGCCGCCCAACGGTGCGGGAGATCGAGACCGTCGATGTAAGCGAGCAGGAGCTGCTCGCGATTGCCGCCGCGGCCGAAACGTCGTCGGAGCACCCGCTCGCCCAGGCCGTTGTCAAGATGGCTTTCGAGCGCGGCGCAACGCCCCCGGAGGTTCAATCATTTGAGGCGTTTCCGGGAATGGGTGTCGTCGCCCGGATCGATGCGGGCGACGTACTCGTCGGCAGCCCGCGCTTCCTCACTGACCGAAGGGTCGACCTCACGCGTCTTCACAAGCGCATCGATGCTCTCGAGGCGGCGGGGCGCACCGTCATCGCCGTCGCGCGGGATGGGCGCGCGCTGGGTATCGTCGCCCTGGGTGATACGCTTCGACCGGATGCCATCTCAGCCGTCGCCACGCTGCGCAAGGCCGGTCTCAAGACCATCCTTGTCACGGGCGACAACGAGCGCGCGGCGCGGCGCGTCGCCGGCGATCTCGGCATCGACGAGGTACATGCAGGCGTCTTGCCGCAGGACAAGGCCGCGATCGTGCGGGAGCTTCAGGCAAAGGCCCGCGTGGCGATGGTCGGCGACGGCGTCAACGACGCTCCGGCTCTGATGCAGGCCGACATCGGCATCGCCATGGGCGCCGGCACCGATATCGCGATCGAGGCGGCGGACATCATCATCCTGTCGAACCGCTTGGATGCGCTTCCCGTGGCCCGCGACATCAGCCGCCGGAGCTATGGCAAGATGGTCCAGAACGTCGTGCTCGCCTTTCTCTTCAATGGCGGCGGTATTCCGCTCGCCGCCACCGGCCTCATTCACCCGGTTTGGGCGATGGTGGCGATGGCCGTGAGCGTCACGGCGATATTCATCAACTCGCTGTGGGGAAGCCCACGGCTCTTCTTCGATGCGATTCGCAGCGTCGGGCGCCCAATCACCCCCGCGTCGCCGCAGCCGATCTGAGCAAGGTGTCGGATGATATGACTGGAGTTCAGCAAACGATGTCGGGTGCGATCGGCGAGCGCCAGCGCGAACGTATCCTCAAAATGATGGCGGTCGCGACCTTCATCATCTTCTTTCAAGGCTACATGGTCGCGCCGATCATCCCGGCCTTGTCTGTAACTTTCGGGGCGTCCGTCCAAACGGTCGGTCTCCTGGTGCCGGCCTATCTGATCCCCTACGGGGTGGCGACGCTTCTCTACGGTATTCTGGCGGATCGGCTTGGCATCCACCGCGTGATGTTCGTGTCCTTGGCGGCCTTCTCGACGCTCACCATGTTGACCGCCACGGCGCAGTCCATTGAACAGCTCGCGCTGTGGCGCGTGGTGACCGGGCTCGGCGCAAGCGGCGTGGTGCCGCTCGCTTTAGCGCTGGTGGGCAGGATGTATCCCTACGAGCAGCGCGGAAGACCGCTTGGCTGGCTGTTCGGCGCGATGGCTGGCGGGATGGCCTTCGGTTCGCCGCTGGGCGCGATCCTTGTGCCGGTGATTGGCTGGCAAGGGCTCTTCGTCGTCGTGGGCTTGGCCGGCGCTGCGCTTCTGCTCGTCCTGGCGCCCTATCGGACCGTCATTGCGGGCACCGTTCAGGCGGTCGCCGGCACGCTCAGGGATCTCTACAGCGGTTATCAGACTCTGCTCGGCACGCCGCGCGGGCGGCGCACCTACGGCTATGTCCTCGTCAACTCGATGTTCCATTCCGGCGTCTTCACCTGGCTCGGCGTGTATTTCCAGCAGCGGTACGGCGTCGGGCCCGTAGGCATTGGCCTAGCCCTCCTGGGTTATGGCGTGCCGGGCTTCCTGTTCGGGCCCCTGATCGGCCGGGCGGCGGATCGCTGGGGCCGCGCGCGATTGCTTCCCATCGGCCTCGGACTAAGCGCTCTTGCCGCTGCATTTCTAATGCTCGGCTTCCCGGTGATCCTCGCGCCGGTAATCGCGATGCTGCTGTCCTTGGGTTACGATATGACGCAGCCGCTCTTTGGTGGGATCGTTACATCGCTTGGCGGCAAGCGACCGGGCCAGGCGATGGGCTTGAACGTCTTCACGCTGTTCGTCGGCTTCGGACTCGGTAGCCTCGTCTTCGGCGAGCTGCTCCGCTTCGGCTTCGGGGTTGCCTTGGGGCTGTTCGCGATCGTGGAACTAACCGCCGCCTTGTTGTCCTTCGCTTTGTTCCGCTCCGAGATCCCGTTGCGCGTGAGCCCTATTGTATCTTCCCCTGGGTGACGCAGACTGGCCCAGGCGCCGATCCAGACCTTGGCACAGCAGGCGGCCTAAGACCTCTCACGACGCGCTTGACCCTGGAGTATACTCCTGGGTCTAGAACACGGCCGGAGACAACGGAATGTTCACCATCGGCAAGCTGGCTTCTCTCACAAGCGTCAGCAACGACACGCTGCGCTATTACGAGCAAGAGGGTCTGGTCGAACCTGCAGGGAAAAGCCCTGCCGGCTACCGGCTATACGACAAGGACTCCGCGCGTCGCATCCATTTCATCAAACATGCGCAGAACTGTGGCTTCACACTCGCTGAGATTCGCGACCTCCTTGTCTTGCGCGGTCGCGACAAGGCGTGCTGCGGCGACGTTCGCACGCGCGCGATCGAGAAGAAGTTGCAGATCGAACACAAGATTCGCGCGATGAAGGCGATGTCGAAGGCCCTTGATCAATTGATTGCGGAGTGTGCGAACGAAACGCAGCCGGTGAAGGAGTGCACCATCATCGCTGCTTTGGAACGAGCCAACGTCTCGATGGAGATGCGGTAATCCATGAAAGTCGAAATATTCTACGCCCCAGGTTGTTCTGATTGCGCCGCGGCGCAGATCGAGCTCCGCACGGCCGCGCAGGAGACCGTGCAGGAGGTTGAGTGGCTTGAATTGAATATTCTCGATGAGATCGATCATGCGGTTGATCTCGGCGTGATCACGCTCCCTTCCATCGTTATCGACGGAAAACTCGAATTCACGTCGATGCCGACAGTCGAACAGCTGCGCAGGGCACTAATCCAACGAGTACAAGGACGAACATAGTGGAAGTGGAAGCGTTAAGGCAAACGGTGGAACACGCGGGCTATGCGGCCACGGGCGTCGCATTCGTCGCGGGGCTTGTGTTCAGTATCAATCCTGTTTCTTTGGCTTCCATCCCGGTGTCGCTGGCCTACGTGACCAAAGGACGTGACAGGAGCCAAGCATTGCTCTTCGGCGCGATGTTCATCCTCGGCATGATCCTCACCCATGTCGCGCTCGGCCTGATCGCAGGATTGGGTGGCAAATGGGTTGCGGAGGTCGCGGGAAGAGGATGGGGACTTTTTCTGGGTCCGCTGTTGATCCTGCTTGGCCTTATGTGGGCCGGATGGCTTCGTATCCCGCTGCCGTCAATCGGCTTTCGGGCAAGCCGTCCGACGGCCGCTTTTGGGGCATTCCTCCTCGGGATTCCGTTCGCAGTCGCCGTGTGCCCGGTGTGCACACCTGCATTGGTCGTGTTGCTCGGCGTGACGGCCGGGCTTGGTTCGGTGTTGCTCGGGGTGGTTTTGCTCCTCGCGTTCGCTCTCGGCCGTGCTGTCCCGCTTGCCATCGGGGCTTTCGCCGTGAGTTGGCTTGAAAACCTCAGCAGCCTCTCCCGATACCGACGCTGGTTCGAGATCTCTGGCGGCGTCGTCCTGATCGCGATGGGTTTTTACATGCTGAATGCGGTGTATGTCTGGATTCCGGAACTGGCGATCTGACAAGCTGGCATCATGACGAGCGTGGAAACCGATCAGTCTCGTGACTTGCCGCAGCCACGAAGCGCTGTGGCCGTGGGGAACCTCGTTGGCGCGCTAGCAGCTTCCTCCTGCTGCATGCTGCCGCTGGTTCTGTTCATTTTCGGCGCAAGCGGACCATGGATCGGTCGCCTGGTGCGGCTCGCTCCTTATCAGCTCTATTTCATCATCAGCTCTATTTCATCGCCGCGGCGACTGCTTGCCTCGGCTGCGGCTGCTGGCTTGTATATCGCTCATCGCGCAAATGCACGGTGGCCTGCAGCACCCGGACGGCGAACAAGCTTACGATGGGCGCCCTTGTACTGGCGACGGGCGCTCGTCATCGCAGCGATCGGTTTCAACTTCTTCGCGCCTTTGCTCAATTCGTAAGGAAAATTCCATGACAAAGCTCCTCATCTCCCTCGCCATCGTCTTTTTGGTTTCCTCCCACGGCGCTTCTGCTGCGGAACGAACCGTTACTTTGAGCGTGGACAATATGTACTGCGAGGCCTGCCCATACATGGTCAAGAAGGCCATCGAACATGTTTCGGGTGTCTCGCAGGTCACTGTTTCGTTCAAGGACAAGACCGCCATCGTAGTTTTTGATGATGCAAAGGCGGCAGTGAAAGATCTGACGAGCGCCGCCACCACGGCTGGATTCCCGTCGGCGCTGAAGAGCTGAGTGCAAAGCCACAACTCGGGACGACGACATGATCACGCAGCGCGTTTCTGCGTCCGTGCTGTTGAGATGGCAGGCCCAGCGCTGAGACCGATCCGACTTTAGGTATCACTCGGTACGGCGCGTCGGAGTCTGCCTGTGAGGCTGAATTTCGAGATGCGCATCGAGCTGCAAGATTTGAGGTGGGCCATCGTCGCAGCTCAATATCGGAGCCTGCGGCAAGGGGCGGAAGCGCTCAATGTCCGGCAATCTACGCTCAGCCGTCGCTTGCGCAGCCTGGAATACAAGCTTGAGGTCCAGCTCTTCGAACGCACCAACGGCGGTACCCGGCCAACGATTGAAGGCTTGGAATTCCTGGACGCCGCACGCCGAATCATCGACGAAACGGAAACGATCGCCGCTCGCCTCAAGACCCGTTCCCGGGGCGAGAGTGGACGGTTGACGATCGGCGTGCATGCATCGCTCTCAGCCGGCAATCTCCGGGCCACGCTGATAGAGTATCGCAGGCGCTTTCCGGATGTGGACACACACTTGGTCGATGGATCAAGCGGCCACTTGATCTCCGATCTTTCGAGCTTTGCCATAGACATCGCATTTGTCGCCGAAGGAAATCCCCGATGGGATGGAAAGTCGCTGCCCGTTTGGAGCGAGCGGGCTGTCGTTGCTATTCCGGAAGGCCACCCGCTGAGCGATCGTGACACGATTCCTTGGGCTGACTTGAAGTCTGAATCGCTACTGTTACCGCAGCGTGGGCCTGGCCCCGAATTTCTGAAACTAATTGCGAGCAAGCTCGGGGATCATGATCAGGCAAAACTGATCCGTCATGACGTCGCGCTCGACCGGCTTCTTACCCTTGTCGGGGCCGGTTGGGGCATTTTGCTCGCGTTAGAGGGGGCGACGGGCGTGGCCTATCCAGGTGTCATATTCCGCGAAGTTCATGACAACGACGGACCGACGCGCGTGAACTTTCGGGCTTTTTGGCGGCAGACAAACTGCAATCCCTCTCTGCGTCCGTTTCTCGATATGCTTCGCGAGCGCTACCCCGATCTTTCAGCCGATCCAGTGCCGGGCTGAGGCTGGTTAGCGCCCCGGCGTGCTTTGGCGAAGACTCGGTCGGTGGCCATGAACCGCTCGATCATCGGCACGATGAGCTTTGCCGGATCGATCACGGCCTGCCCGGTCGCCCGACCCAGCACCTCGGCATAGGCGACCAGATCGCGATGCACCGCGGCCGGCAGCTCGAGGCTGACCTTGACCGGCTTGTTGTCAGCGAGCGGTCCGAGCTTCAACTTGGTCATGGCGTTCCTTCCTGCCTGTAAGGGGCCAGCACTAGATCGCGCGTGACGATGACGCGGACCGGGAATCCTGGCCGGATGGTGAGGGTCGGCTGGATGTTGAGCTGGCGCTGGACGATCTGCTGGCCGGTCTGGCTGATGCTGTTGGAAGCGCCCGAGCGGATCGCTTGCACCAGGTTGTTCTCGTTCTGATTGGTGCCCGCTTCGGCACCGACGCTTAGAAGTGTCGAGAGTACCGCCGCCTTGAAGAGCATGCCCCAATGGTTGTCGACTTCGTCCTCAAGCCCAGCATAGCCTTGCGTGTCGGCGCCCGGTTGGCGCTCTAGCACGATGGATGTGCCATCGGGCATGATGATGCGGGTCCAGACCAGCAAGATTCGCGATTGCCCAAAGGCGACGGAGCTGTCGTACTGGCCGATCAGCCGGGCGCCCTGTGGGATGAGCAGGTATTTGCCGGTCGGGCTGTCATAGACCGTTTCGGTCACCTGGGCGGTGATCTGGCCGGGAAGATCCGAGCGAATGCCAGTGATAAGCGCGGCCGGGATGACGGTGCCGGCCTGCACGACATAGGGTGAGGCCTTGGCCTCGAGCCGATCGGAGCTGACGGTGCGTTTGTCAGTCGAGGCGTTGAGGAAGGCGGTCTTGCGATCCTGCATATTCTGGGCGGAGCCGGCATCGACGGGGGGCGTCGTGTTGGGAGGAGTCGCTCCTGCTGGTGCGCCCGGTATGATCTGGCTGACGCTCTGCGGCTGCTGGTTGGTCTGGGCAAAAAGCCGGCTGATGCGCGCCGCCTCGATCTCCTGCGCGAGGCGCTGCGCCGCGGGATCGGGAGTGGTCGGCACGGGATTGCCCGTGTTCGGCGCCGCGCCGGCATTGAGGATCGGCCGGCCAAGGTCGCCCGGCAGCGGCGGTCCGAGCGGCGGCGCTTGGCGCGGCAGGCCAGTGTAGTCCTTCGGCAAGCCTGCCAAGCCCTCGGCCGATGGACGATTCTGGGTGCTGAGAAGCTCCTGGCCGGCGCCCATTTTGTTGCGGGTCTGAAGCGCGTAGCCGAGCGCGCCAGCGACGGCGAGCGCAGAGACGCAGCCCATGCCGATCAGCACCTTGCGCGAGAGGCGTGTGACGCGCGGCCGCTCTCCCCGAAGCCGCAGGTCCGGCGGCACGTCGGGAGCGGGGGCGCTTTGTTGTTCCTGTTCGCTGTCCGCTGTCATGACCGTGGCCTTCCATCGGTGCGGACAATACGGACGTGGCGCTCGCTGTCCTTGTCACCGAGGCGCAGCTCTGCGGCGGCGAATAGTCGGTCGACGATGTAGTAGTTTCGGCTGACGCGGTAGTTGACCAGCTCGGAGCCGCCGGCCGGGCCGATGACGAAGAGCGGCGGCATCTCGCCCTGACTGATGCCCGGCGGAAACTCGATGTAGACCTTCTGCCCGTCGTCGAAGGCACGCAGCGGCCGCCATGCCGGGGTGTCGCCCTGGATCGAATAGCGGAAGTTAATCGAGGCGAGGTCGACGCCGGCGGCGATCGGCGCCGCAGCCTGAGCTTCCTGATTCTGGCGACGCAGAGCGATGAGCTGGTCTTCCGGATACTGCCAAGAGACCGAGGCCATATAGGTCTTCTCGGTCGAGCGCAGCTCCAGGAGATAGGTTCGCCGATCTGTGTTGATGACGAGGTTCGTCACCAGTTCTGGCCGCGTGGGCTTAACCAGGATATGGATTTTCTTGGTCGCCCCCGCGCCGCTTTCGGTGTCGCCGATGATCCAGCGGACGGTGTCGCCGGCGGCGACAGGGCCGGAGCCGACGAGTTGCTCACCCTCCTGTAGGGCGACATCCGTGATTTCACCCGGCGCGGTATAGACTTGATAGAGGGCTCCGCCGGAGAAGGGATAGACCTGCACGGCGTTGATGAAGCCGTTGCGCATCGGCTGGATACGGGCGGCTGCGTTCGCCTGGTTGACGCGGACGGTTGGGTCGGCGGCCTCGGGTGTGGGCTTGCCGCCCGTCAGAGGCTTCAACTGCCCAGGCAACGGCAGGGGTTTCGGCAATTCGACGATCGTGATCGGCGCCGGCGGGTCGACAGTGAGCTTCGCCGGTTCGGCATTGTCGTAACTAATGTCGGGCGGGATGAAGGGGTGCGCACATCCACCGAGCGCGGTGATGGACATCAGCAATGCCGCTAATCCGGCTTTACGGAAAACCGCATCCCCGACTTTCCGGGACTGCTGGTTTACGAGATTGCGCGAAGCCGGACCGCCGGCTTCCAAAGAAATCGGCGGGGTCATTGTCCCAGCTCCTTCGACCAGTTGATTGCGGTGACGTAGATGCCGAGCGGGTTCTTGCGGAGCACGTCGGCGGAGGTTGGCGTCTGGATCGCGACGGTGAGGATCGCGGTCCAGCGCGAGGTATCGGCGAGCGCACCGTCCTGATAGCGGTGCTCCACCCATTCGACGCGGAAGCTCGACGGCGACGCACGGATCACGCTTGAGACATCGATGGCGATCTGCTGCTTGCCGAGCTTGGCGAACGGGTCGTTGGCGCGGGCATAGTCGTTGAGCGCCTGGGACCCGGAGGTGCTGGTGAAGTCGTAAGCGTCGAGCCAGTTCTGCCGCACGATGATGGGGTCGGCCGGCAGCGAGCGAACCAGCGAGACGAAGTGGGCGAGATACCAGGCGATCTGCGGATCGCTCGGCGTGTAATCGGCCGTGGCGGCCGCCACGGCCTGAGCCTGGCCGAGCTTGTCGACCTGCACCACCCAAGGGACGATGCTGCCGTGGGTCGATTGCCAGACAAGGCCGCCGGCCAGGCCCATGGAGAGCGCGAGCGAGCCGAAGGCCATTAGCCGCCAGTTCTTGGCCTGCACCCGCGCGGAGCCGATGCGCTCGTCCCAAGCCTGCGCGGCGCGCTGATACGGGGTTTCCGGTTCAGGTGTGCGGCCATAGCGGACCGATGCGCGGCGGAAGATCGCCATGCTCATTCTCCTCCCGAGAGATCGACGGAATGGCCGCCGCCATGGCTGTCGCCGGATCTGAGGGCGTTTGCGGCGGCCGTCGCGCCGTGATGAATGGCTTGGTTGCGCCGCATGCGCTGGGCCCAGGCCGGCGGCCCGCCATCGGTCGCGCCCGTGCCTGCCGGGCTGGCGGCGGCGCTTTGGCCCCCGGCTACTGTGCCCTGGGTCGAGGAGCCGCCAGTGGCGGCGAAGCTGGATTTTGCGCCGGCCGCAAAGCTCTGCTTCACGGAACCGGCGGCCTGGCTGGCGGCGCGCCGGAAGGGGGCGGCCGCACTTGCGGCTGCGGCCCGCCCAACCCCGCCAAGGCCCGCGGCGACTCCCGACGCGCCGGATCGACCGGCCGAGGCGAGGCTGTAGGCCGAGGACGCCCCACCTGCCATCGCAGCGCCGCCCCGCACCGCCGCCGCCGAGCCGGAAGCCGCCGCCATCGCTCCCCTCCCGGCCAAGCCGAGCGCGCCAGCGCCGGCCATCGCCGTGCCGGCAACGGCAAGGCCGGTCCCGACGGCCGCACCCGCGCCGAGCTGCGGCGCGCCCGAGACCAAGCCGGTTGCGATGCCAGGACCGAAGATGCCGAGGCCAAGAAGCGCGAGTGCGGCGAGCACGACAGAGAGCGCCTGCTCGACGGTCGGCTGGCCGCCGGCGTAGGTCTGAGTGAACTGCGAGAACAGGCCCGAGCCGATGCCGACGATGACGGCGAGCACCATCACCTTGACGCCGGAGGCCACGATGTTGCCGAGCACCTTTTCGGCGAGGAAAGCCGTCTTGTTGAACAGCGCGAAGGGAATGAGGATGAAGCCGGCGAGCGTGGTCAGCTTGAACTCGATCAGCGTGACGAAGAGCTGCACCGCCAAAATAAAGAAGGCGATCAGCACCAGGAGCCAGGACACCATCAGCACGGCGATCTGGACGAAATTGGCGAAGAAGCTGGTGAAGCCCATCATCTGGCTCGCCGCATCGAGCAGCGGCTGGGCGGCATCCAGGCCGGTCTGGGCAAGCCGGCCGGGCCGCAGGAAATCGGCGGTCGAGATCGAGGAGCCGCCCGCCTTGAGGCCGATGCCGGCGAAGCTGTTGAAGACGATCGCCGAGAGATTGTTGAAGTTGGTGATGATGAAGGCGAAGAAGCCGATGTAGAGGGTCTTCTTCACCAAGCGCTGGAGAATGTCCTCGTCAGCGCCCCAGGCCCAGAACAAGCCCGCCAGCGTGATGTCGATGACGATAAGGGTCGAGGAGAGGTATCCGACCTCGCCCTTGATCAGACCGAAACCGGAATCGATGTAGGTCGTGAAGGTGTTGAGGAAGGTGTCGATGACGCCGACATTGTTCATCGCGTTTCTCCCGCGGCATTGGTGGCCGGCGCCGCCGCGCCCGGGGGCATTTGAGGCAGCGGCCGCGCCGGCCGGCCGAAGAAGCGCCGACGGTTCTCCTCCCAGACCGCCAAACAGCGCGCGTCCTCGGCGTCCTGCGGACCGAGCGCGCTACAGCGGCGCAGCTCGGCCGAGAGGTCATCGGATGCTGGGCTTGGGACGGTCGAAGGCGTCTCGATGATCGGCGGCGCGGGCCGCAGATGAATCGCGACCAGGCTCACGACCACGACGGCGATCAACGCGATGATCGCGACGACGCGGAAGGTGTCCGACCTGCCCAGCATCGCGGCGCCTCAATTGCCGCTGAACATGGTGACGTTGCCCGGCACGTAGCCGGTGCGCGTCGAGAAGGTCTTGTATTGCTGCTGGCCCTGCGCCTCGGCCGAGGCGGTGCGCGCTTGCTCGAGCGCGTCTGCCCGGCTCTTGGCAGCCAGCACAGCGACCAGGTCGGAGAGCTGCTGCGATTGGAGCGCCAGAAGCTGATTACCGGCCTGCGCGGCTTGCAGCGCGCCGGTGGCGCTCTGGCTGGCGGTGACCAGCGAGGTCATGGCGCTGGAGTTGGTTGGAATGTTGCCGACGACGCCGGCCTGGATCTTCAGGCTATCCTCGAAGGCAGCGACGGAGTTCTGCCACCGGGTCTGCGCGTTCGCCACCATCGTAGCGGTCGAGCCGGTGCCTGCCGCCGCCCCGTAGCTCGTCGAATAGGCAGTCTGGATTCCCTGGACGTTGAAGGAAATATTCTGCGCCTGGCTGAGCAGCGACTGGGTTTGGGCGATCGACGACTGGAGCTGGGTCAGCGTCGACATCGGCAGGTTCGCGAGATTGCGCGCTTGATTGATCAGGCTCGTGGCCTGGTTGTTCAGCATCGTGATCTGGTTGGTAATCTGCTGCAGCTCGCGCGCGGCGGTCAGGACGTTCTGGCTGAAGTTGGTCGGGTCGTAGACGATCCACTGTGCCGAGGCGGGTGGCGCGGCGACGGCCAGAGTGAGCACGACGGCGCTCGCCGTCGCCAGATGGCGCAGCTTGATCATGATGACGTCTCCAGGTTGGTCAGGTCAGGGATGAGATCGGCGGCCCACTGAAGCTCGCGGTCAGCGAGCCAGGTCGGCGTGAAGGCCTCGCGGCCATGTTCGGCGACGACCCGTTCGATCGCCGCGTGATCGGCCTTGGACGATGCCGCGCAGAAGGCGAGCGCGACGGGACCGAGGCCGAGCTCGAACAGCCGGTTGCCGCGCCGGGACTGGCAGTAGTAGTCGCGCTTCGGCGTGGCGCGCGCGAGGATCTCGATCTGCCGGTCATTTAAACCGAACCGGCGATAGATCGTCGTGATCTGCGGCTCGATCGCCCGCTCGTTCGGCAAGAAGATGCGCGTCGGGCAGCTCTCGACGATCGCCGGCGCAATGTTGCTGCCGTCGATGTCGGAGAGCGATTGGGTGGCGAAGACCACAGACGCGTTCTTTTTCCGAAGCGTCTTCAGCCACTCGCGCAATTGCTGCGCGAAGGCCGGATCGTCGAGGACCAGCCAGCCTTCGTCGATGATCAACAAGGTAGGGCGGCCGTCCAGGCGGCCCTCGATGCGGTGGAAGAGGTAAGTCAGCACGGCGGGCGCCGCGCCGGCGCCGATGAGGCCCTCTGTCTCGAAGGCCTGTACGGGCGCGGAGCCGAGTTGCTCGGTCTCGGCATCCAGCAGCCGTCCCGAAGGACCGCCGACGCAATAGGGTTGAAGCGCCTGCTTCAGCGCTGTCGATTGGAGCAGGACGGCCAAGCCCGTGATGGTGCGCTCGCCCACCGGCGAGGAGGCCAGCGAGTTCAGAGCCGACCAGACATGCTCCTTTGCGGTCGGATCGATGACGACGCCTTCCTTGGCGAGGATCGCCGCCACCCACTCCGCCGCCCAGGCGCGCTCGGCGTGGTCATCGATCCGCGCGAGCGGTTGCAGGGAGACGGAATGCTCCGACCCCGCTGACAGACTGCCGCCGAGATCGTGCCAGTCGCCGCCCATGGCGAGCGCGGCGGTGCGGATCGAGCCGCCGAAATCGAAAGCGAAAATCTGATTGTCGCGGTAGCGGCGGAACTGCATCGCCATCAGCGACAGCAGGACCGACTTGCCAGCTCCGGTCGGACCTACGATGAGCGTGTGGCCGACGTCTCCGACATGAAGGCTCAGGCGGAACGGCGTCGAGCCTTCGGTCTTGCCGAACAGCAGCGGCGGCGCTTTGAAATGCTCATCGCGCGCCGGCCCGGCCCAGACCGCCGAGAGCGGGATCATGTGCGCGAGGTTCAGAGTCGAGACGGGAGGCTGCCGGACGTTCGCATAAGCGTGGCCGGGGATCGAGCCGAGCCAGGCCTCCAGCGCGTTCACCCCTTCCGGCATGCAGGTGAAGTCGCGGCCCTGGATCACCTTCTCGACAAGGCGAAGCTTCTCGGAGGCGAGCCCGGCGTCCTCGTCCCATACGGTGACGGTGGCGGTGACGTAGGCCTGGCCGACATCGTCGGTGCCCAACTCCTGCAGCGCCATGTCCGCGTCGGCGGCCTTGTTGGCGGCGTCGCTATCGACCAGCGTCGACGCTTCGTTGGTCATCACCTCCTTGACGATCGCGGCGATCGACTTGCGTTTGGCGAACCACTGCCGCCGGATCTTGGTCAGCAGCTTCACCGCCTCGGTTTTGTCGAGCAGGACCGCGCGGGTGGACCAGCGATACGGGAAGGCGAGCCGGTTCAGCTCGTCGAGGATGCCGGGATGCGTGGCGGTCGGGAAACCAACGACGGTCAGCGTCCGCAGGTGATGCGCGCCGAGTCTCGGCTCCAGCCCGCCGGCGAGCGGCTCGTCGGCGAGGAGCGCATCCAGGTGCATCGGCGTCTCGGGCACGCGCACGCGCTGCGCCCTCGTCGAGATGGTCGAGTGAAGGTAAGTCAGCGTTTCGCCGTCATCGAGCCAGCCAACCTCGGGCATGAAGCCCTCGACCAGTTGCAGCACGCGGTTGGTGCGATCGACGAAGCCGCGCAGCAGCTCCCACGGATCGACGCCGCTCTGGGTGCGACCCTCATAGAGCCAGCTCTCGATGCGCGAGGCGTCTTCCGCGGGCGGCAGCCAGACGAAGGTCAGGAAGTAGCGGCTCTCGAAATGCGCGCCCGCTTCCTCGAAGGCGTCCTGCCGTTCGAGGTCGACCAGCGCCGACGCTGGATCGGAAAAGCTCGAGTGCGGATAGGTCTGCGCGGCGATCCGCTGCGCCTCGACGAAGATCGCCCAGCCGGAGCCGAGACGGCGCAACGCATTGTTCAGGCGTGACGTGACGGCGACCAGCTCTGCGGGCGTGGCGCTGTCGAGGTCCGGCCCACGAAAGCGCGCTGTGCGCTGGAACGACCCATCCTTGTTGAGCACGATGCCGTCTTCGACCAGGGCGGCCCAGGGCAGGAAATCCGCGAGACCGGCGGGGCGGCTGCGATATTCTGCGAGGTTCAGCATTTCGGCCTCACACCCCCAGATGTGCGGGATAGCGGAGGTGGCGGCGCACCACGTCCACGAAGAGCGGATCGCGCTTGGCGGCCCACACGGCGGCCGCGTGCCCGACGGCCCAGAGCATCGCGCCGGGTATCCAGAGCCGCAGGCCGAGTGCGATCGCCGCCGCGATCGTGCCGTTGGCGATCGCCACCGTCCGCGGCGCTCCGCCCATCAGGATGGGATCGGTGAGAGCGCGGTGAACGGGCGCGAAGAAGCCGGGTACATCGGGATCGACGATCGCGGCCATCAGACCAGCGCCCCGCCCGAGAAGCTGAAGAAGGTCAGGAAGAAGCTCGACGCGGCGAAGGCGATCGACAGCCCGAAGACGATCTGGATCAACCGGCGGAAGCCGCCCGAGGTGTCGCCGAAGGCGAGGGTCAGGCCCGTCACCGTGATGATGATGACGGAGATGATCTTGGCGACGGGACCCTGAACCGACTCCAGGATGGAGTTGAGCGGCGTCTCCCACGGCATGGAGGAGCCGGAGGCGTAGGCCGCAGGAGCGAAGGCCAGCGAGAGCGCGGCGATGGTGACGACGTCGAGGGCGCGCCGGTGCAGACGGCGAGCGGTGGCGAGAACGCGGATCATGAGATGTCTCCGGGATCGCCGCCCGCCTCGGCGGGTTGGACGCGGTAATCACCGGTGGCGGGATCGAGCCCGGCGACGAGAGCGAGTTCGGAGAGGCGGCGTTCGCCGCCGCGGCCGCGCAGCACCGCGACGAGATCGATGGTCTCGGCGAGCAGCGCCTTGGGGACGGTGACGACGGCTTCCTGGATGAGCTGCTCGAGGCGGCGCAGCGCGCCGAGCGACGTCCCGGCGTGGATCGTCCCGATGCCGCCCGGGTGGCCGGTGCCCCAGGCCTTCAGCAGATCGAGCGCTTCGGCGCCGCGCACCTCACCAATGGGAATGCGATCGGGCCGCAGGCGCAGAGAAGAGCGGACGAGGTCGCTAAGCGAGGCGACCCCATCTTTGGTGCGCATCGCCACCAGGTTCGGCGCGCGGCATTGCAGCTCGCGCGTGTCCTCGATCAGGACGACGCGATCGCTGGTGCCTGCGATCTCGGCCAGAAGCGCGTTGGTGAGGGTGGTCTTGCCAGTGCCGGTGCCCCCGGCAACGAGGATGTTCTTTCGCGAGGCAACGGCCTCGCGCAGCAGGACCGCTTGCGCGGCCGTCATGATTCCAGCGGCGACGTAATCGTCGAGCGTAAAGACGGCCACGGCGGGCTTGCGGATCGCGAAAGCTGGCGCGGTGACCACGGGGGGCAACAGCCCCTCGAACCGCTCCCCCGTTTCAGGCAACTCGGCGGAAACCCGTGGACGCTCCGCGTGGACCTCGGCGCCGACATGGTGCGCGACCAGGCGCACGATCCGCTCGCCGTCGACGGCGGACATAGTCCGGCCGGTGTCCTCCAAGCCTCCCGAAAGCCGGTCGATCCAGAGCCGACCGTCGGGATTGAGCATCACCTCGACGATCGCCGGGTCTTCGAGGAACGCGGCGATGGCCGGGCCGAGGGCGGTGCGCAGCATGCGCGCGCCGCGTGAGAAGGCCTCGGAATGGAGTGGTGCAGCCGCCACGATCGTCCCCGTAAAAGGCCAACCGCGAAACGCGATTGGCGACGGGGATGATTAGAAGAGGCAGTAAATAGGGCGGTTCAACAAGTATTCAGTCATCGTAGGGAGCCAGCGTAGAGCAGAGAAAAAAGACTTGCTGGGTGCGGCGGACCTTTTCGGGTCCCGCTTTCTTCCGTCACTTCACTTAATGATTTTGACGCGGAGATTACGACTCGGAGGAGCCGCTGGCGGAGCGCTCCGAGACGTCGTCCGGAATCTCCTGCCGAAGCTTCGGCCCCTCATTGAGGCGCCGGCCCAGTGTGGCAATGAAGTTGTCATAACGCGCGCCCGCCTGAGCACGGGCGGCCTTGGCGGCCGGCTCAGGGAGCGGTGGCGTGGTGTTCAGCCAGAAGCGTATGAACAAGGCGAGGGTCTCGACGCCGATCGAGACGTCGCGCTCGAGCCGCGCCAAACGCCGGTCCTGCTGGTCGAGCCGCTTGGCGATTGCCGCTTCGCGCCGCTCGTCGGCATCGGGCGACAAGAACGATGCGATCGCCGCTTCGGCGACGAGCGACATCGACTGCTCGCGGCGCGCCGCATAGGCGGACAGCGCCGTCATGACATCGGGGTCGAGATAGACCGAGACCTGGGCCTTCTTCTTCGGCGGGGTCATACGCACCTCACAGGCCGAGGTCGTCGCCCGGGTCGAGCGAGGCCTGCTGCGCGAGGCCTCGCATCAGGTCGTTCATCCGACCGATCCGGGGCGCGTCCTCCTCAAGCTCGTCGGCCGGATCGAGCGCGAACTCGTTCTCGATCGGCTCCTTCTTCTCGACGGTGTCCTGGCTTAGCTCCGGCTGGCGGCGGCGATCCGCATTCTTCGGATCTTCATCGTCAGCGTCTTCCCCATCGCGCGACACAGGCGCCGGCGGGCGCGGCGGAAGCGGACGGGCGCTCCAGTCATCGGGCCGGCCCTCTTTCGGCCGGGCCAGCGTGGGCGGCGGGATGATGCGCTCCTGGAAGCGCGCGTCCTCGTAGTAGCGCGCCTTCTGCGCGCGGATCGGATGCAGCCCCGAGACCATGACGATCTCGTCGGCGGGCGGGAGCTGCATGATTTCGCCGGGCGTCAGCAGCGGCCGCGCGGTTTCCGAGCGCGAGACCATCAGGTGGCCGAGCCAGGGCGACAACCGGCTGCCGGCATAGTTCTTCATCGCCTTCATCTCGGTCGCGGTGCCGAGGGCGTCGCTTACCCGCTTAGCGGTTCGCTCGTCGTTGGTCGCGAAGCTGACGCGCACATGGCAGTTATCGAGGATCGAGTTGTTGGGGCCATAGGCCCTCTCGATCTGGTTCAGCGACTGGGCGATGAGGAAGCTCTTGATCCCGTAGCCCGCCATGAAGGCGAGCGCAGACTCGAAGAAGTCTAGCCGGCCAAGCGCCGGGAACTCGTCCAGCATCAGGAGAAGCCGGCGGCGCCCCGCCTTGGCCAGCAGGTCCTCGGTCAAGCGCCGCCCGATCTGATTGAGGATCAGCCGGATCAGCGGCTTGGTCCGATTGATGTCCGAGGGCGGTACGACGAGGTAGAGCGTCGTCGGCCGATCGCCGGCGACGATGTCGCCGATCCGCCAGTCGCATCGCCGCGTCACCTCGGCCACCACAGGATCGCGATACAGCCCGAGAAACGACATGGCCGTGCTGAGGACACCGGAGCGCTCGTTGCCGGACTTGTTCAAAAGCTCGCGGGCAGCCGACGCAACGACGGGATGGACGCCGGCCTCGCCGAGGTGGGCGGTCTTCATCATCGCCGCCAAGGTGGACTCGATTGGCCGCTTGGGGTCGGACAGAAAGGCGGCGACGCCGGCGAGTGTCTTGTCCTCCTCGGCGTAGAGGACGTGCAGGATGGCGCCGACCAAAAGCGCGTGGCTCGTCTTTTCCCAGTGATTGCGCTTTTCCAGGCTGCCTTCGGGATCGACCAGAATGTCGGCAATGTTCTGAACGTCGCGCACTTCCCATTCGCCGCGCCGGACCTCGAGCAGCGGATTGTAGGCCGACGACTTCGCGTTGGTCGGATCGAACAGCAGGACGCGACCGTGCTGCGCCCGAAAGCCGGCGGTGAGCTGCCAGTTCTCGCCCTTGATGTCGTGGACGATCGCCGAGCCCGGCCAGGTGAGAAGCGACGGAATAACCAGGCCGACGCCCTTGCCGCTTCGGGTCGGAGCGAAACACAGCACATGCTCGGGGCCGTCGTGGCGAAGATAGCTGCGCTGGTGGCGGCCTAGCACCACGCCGTCCGGACCCAGCAGCCCGGCCTGCTCGATCTCCTTCGGCTGCGCCCATCGCGCGGAGCCGTAGGTCTCGGCGTTCTTCGCTTCGCGCGCCCGCCAGACCGACATGCCGATCGCCACGGCCGCGGCGATGAGGCCGCCCGACGCGGCGATGTAGGCGCCCTCGATGAAGATCGACGGCGCATAGGCGTCGTAGGCGTACCACCACCAGAAGAAGGCCGGCGGCAGATAGAAGGGAAAATGCAGCAACTCGAACCACGGCCGCCCCAGCTCCGGCTGGAAGCCAAGGCGGCAGGCGGTCCATTCCGTCGCCGTCCAGGTCGCCAGCAAGACGATGCCGAAGACGGTGATGACCTGGCCCCAGAGGATCTTGGTCGCGGACACGGCGGACGTCCTTTCTTGAAGTCGTTGATGGGTGGGGTCGTTCAAAGGCCGAGCCCCCGATTGCGCCCGAAACCCCAGTCGATGCCGCCGTCGCTGCGCGTGACGCCGGAGACGTGGCGGCCGAGCTGCTTCTCCAGCGAGGGCGTCCAGGGCACGAGTTGGAATCCAAGGCCGTCGTCGATCATGGCGAAGCGGCCGGAGGCGAGCGCGAAGCGCTGCCGATAGGCGCCGGCGACATACTCGCCCGCTGCGCCGCGATTGAACGGCTGCCCAGTGTCGGCCGCGAGCTGCTCGCCCAGGGCTTCGACCTCCCGGCGCCGAAGCGTTCCGATCAGACCCTGGGAGAAGACGATGCCGCGCGCCTGTCGTTCGGCGAGGCCCTGCTCGACGAGCTGCTCTGCCCGCCGCTCCATCGCGTCGCGGACTTCGGCGCCGAATCCGGCTTGGCCGAGCGCCACAGGGTCGCGGGCGACCGCCTGTCGATCGAGCCAGGTCGCACCGCTGGCCGTCACCTGGTGCTCGATCGAGAGATCGGACCGCACAGCGAGCGCGACGCGCCGCCGCCCTTGCGCGTCGTCGAACTTGCGCAGCTCGACTATCGAGCCCGGGGCGCTGTCCCCGGCCGCGTCGAGGTCGGGGAATTTGATGTGATGGGTGCGGCCGTCGACACCGTCGACCACGGCATAGGCCGTGCCTTTCAGCTCGTCATCGAGACCGCGATCTACGAGCCGGCCGATGACCGGGACTTCGAGGCTCTCGCCAGCGAGGACGAAGCTTGCGGTCGCGCGCTCGATGCCGCGTTCGGTCAGGCCGCGATGGATGCGCTTGATGATGTCGCCGCGCTCGCCGAGTTCGCGCAGCGTCGTCTCGGCGGCCTCGTCCATGGTCCACTGGCCTGCCCCAATCTGGTGAGCGAGCCCGAGGTTCTCGAGATGGCGCAGCCGTCCAACCTTGAGGCTATGAAACTCGTCGGGCTGTTGTCCGGGGACGGTGGCCAGATCGATGACGCCATGCCGATCGGCATCGCGAAGCAGTTGTCGATCGAGCTGAGTCCAGCGCTCGGCCTGCACCTGGCGCTCGAGTGCGTGACGGATGTCGATATCGCTGCGCAGCCCCAGCTCTTGCGTGACCAGATCCTGGGCGCGGGCACGCATTCCCTCTTTGATGTAATCGCGTGAGATGACGAGGTCCTGGCCATCCTCGGCGACGCCCCGCACGATGATGTGGACGTGCGGGTGCTGCGTGTTCCAGTGATCGACGGCCACCCAGTCGAGCTTGGTGCCGAGATCCTTCTCCATCTGGCCGACCAGCTCGCGGGTGTAACCTTGGAGATTGGCCATCTCCGGCGCGTCCTCGGGCGAGACGATGAAACGGAAATGGTGGCGGTCCCCCTCGCACCGTTCGGCGAAAGCCTTCGGATCGGCGTCGTCGGTGTCGGGGCCGAACAGCCGCGCCTTCTCCCCGTCGCGGGTGACGCCCTCGCGCCGGAGGTAGCTGAGATGGGCGCCGAGCGGCGCGGACCGGGCGGTATGCCGGACCACCCGTGTCTTGACCGTCACCAGTCGGAAGCGGCCGGTCAGCAGGCGGTTCGCCTGGACGCTGGCAACGCGGCCGCGGCCGAAGGTCGAGCGGCTCTTGCTCCTCAGGAGGCCCTGCCGCGAGATGCCGCCCCCGGCACGTTGAGCGGCCGCGAGCGCCTGGGCGATGAACGGCTTCGCACGCTGACTGCGGGAAGAGCGGATGCGGCCTGGCCGGGGATGGAAGTCGTTCTCCTCAGCCATGGCCGGCCCCGGCAATGTGCGGAAAAGGCAGTTCCAGCAAGGGTTTGAAGCGCGCGCGCACATTTCGGGCGGAGGCCGCACATTGCCGGATCAACGAATAAACCAAGCAAAAACAACCGACCGACCGAGCCGCACCCTGCGGCCTTTTATCTGGCCCTCGGTCGGTTGGTTTCTGCACTCCTCCCCTGTCCGCCCTTCCTTCTTCCCGGAGGCACGCCAGGGTGCGCCTGCCTGCGAAGTCGTGCCCCGTAGCTGGGATGTAGCCCTTTGAGCCGCCGGAGGCCGCCGAGCCGACAGGGAAAGCGCGAGCCGGCCGAGGCGATGTAGCGGCACATAGACGGGAGAATGGTGCGGTCACTGCTTCGGCCCCGCTGCGGAAACGTGGACGAACAGCCCATCAGATTGCGGTGCGATGGCCGACAGATCGCGCACCGCGACCGCAGATGACTGGTCGTTCGAGGGCGGTTTGGCTGCCGCGCGATCGACAGGTTCAGCGTTTGCCGATCGCACGATGAATAGCGGCGCCTGTGTCCAGGACGACGGATCGGAGGCCGCCACGAGGACAGGCCCATCGGTCGCGCCGTCCCCGACAAAAGGGACGAGTGCAGCCACGTAAGCGACGGTCTCCGGCGGCAGCGGACGATGGCGGTCGCGATAATCTTCGTATCGCCCGGGCCCGGCATTGTACGCCGCGAGGAATCCCGGCGATCCGTAGCGGTCGTGCATCTCGCGCAGGAAAGCCGCGCCTGCCAGGATGTTGTCGTGGGGATCGAACGCGTCTCGCCCAAGGCCGTAACGAGCGCGCAGCGTAGCCCATGTCTCGGGCATGAGCTGCATCAACCCCATCGCGCCCTTGGGTGAGATGGCGCGCCGATCGCCACGGCTCTCGATCCGCATGATCGCTCGAATCCATGCCGCTGGAATGCCGAAGCGTTGCGCGGCTTCGGCAATGAGAGCGGCGTAGGAGTCGCCCGCAGCCTGCAGCGCTATGGGAGCCGCCTGGGCGTGGACGGCGACGGCGGGCATGCCGAGCGCCGTTACGCTGGCGAGCAAAAGAAGTGCGCGCCGCATGCGATCAGCCCCGATCGCCGCGCTTCGGCGGACGGTTCCAGTTCAGCACCCAGGCGGATTTGTCGTCGCCCGACTGGAAGAGGTTGGCGCGGATCGGCAACGCGAGTGCGGGATCGTCGATGACGAGCGAGACATACTCACCCGCCTTCTCGCCGGTGCGCTTCCAGCCCGCGCCGATCTCCGGGCCGTCGCCGTCGCCCATGTGGACACGATAGTCGGGCGCGTTCTCGGCATCGGAGGATTCGGCCGGAACGAGGGAAAGGTCACGGTAGAAGAAGAGCGTCTGGATGCGCCCGGTGAAGCCGGACTTATCGCGGGTGAACTGACCAATCTGCGCCACGGTAAACCTCCGTTGTTGGCGGGTTGAGAAGCGGGTCAATCGGTGGCGGCGCGCCACACGAAGCGGCCGTCGCCGGTCTCGTCGGTCCACAGCGGGACCGCGCGGGCGACGATCGCGGTGGTGGGAAGCGGGCCGAAATAGCGCCCGTCCAGGCTGTCCGGGACGGTCGGGTTCATGAGGAAGACTTCGCTGGGGCCGAGGGTGTGGCAGCCGCTCCAGCGCGGCAGCGGACGGCCGAGGTGATCGCGTTCACGCGCCTCGCCGACGCCGATGTGATCGACGGTGATTGCGTCGCCTGCGCGGCAAACCGTCTGCCCTGGCAGCGCCATCACATGCTTCAGCAGCGGCACGCCCTTGGGCAGGAAGCCGCCATCAGCGAGGTAGCTGGCGATCGGTTCGGGCGCGCGCACGGCGACCAGTTCGAGCGCGTGGAGCTGTCCGGCCGGACGGAGCGCATAGAGCCCAGTCGGTGTGCTCGCCGTGGCGTTCCAGATCAGGCGCGGCGCCGGATGGACGAAGGCCAAGCCGATGAAGACAAGCATGGCGAAATACGTCGTCATGACGCAGCCGAAGCGGGTCATAGCGTGACGCTCCTGCGCTTGAGCCAGGCGGCGTGCTGATCGCGCGTGTAGGGGCGCGGCTCATGGCCGGCGGCGAGACGGTTGTGGAGGTGGCGCCAGTATTCCGGTGCGGCGTCGACGGGATCGATGTCGAGCGCCTCAACGGCGTCGATCGCCTGCAGCACGCGCTCGACCTTCGGCCAGTTATCGACGCGCAGCAGGATTTCGCCGCCAGGCCGCACGAAGGGGAGCGTCTGATAGCGAGCGCCGGCCTCGACGGCGCGCACAATGTCCAAGCGTGAGACGACGGTCCCGAAGTCGTTCGACGCCCAGCGGACGAATGCGAAGATGCTGTTCGGTTTGAAGCTGGAGAGGCTGCGGCGGCGATCGAGGATCTTCTCCTCGGCGCGGCGTCCGAAGCGGAGCCAATGTTCGATCTTCTTCTCGATCCAGGTCAGCTCGACATGGGTAAGCGCGATGGTCCGCCTGTGTGACGGTGGCACGACGCGCGGCAATGCCGGTTCGTTGTCGTTCATGAGGGCTCTCCGGGATCGGCGGGGAATTCGCGCGCGAGAAGGTCGCGCAGCATGTCGGCGACGGTGATCCCGCGCTGGAAAGCGGCGACCTTGATGCGGCCGCGCAGCGCCGGCGTGACGTCGATCGTCAGGCGCGCGGTGAAGGCGGAGCGCTCGTCGCCGCCACGGCTTGGCGGTTCGGGCGCCTTGATCCAGCTCTCGGCGTCACCGGGCCGGGCGGCGAAGCCGCGTCGGGCGCCACCCGCGCTCATGGCGCGAGCCTCGCGACTTCAGCGGCGAGCGCTGCGATCTCGCGCGCCGCGGCGCTCTGCTCAGCCAGCTCGAACACGAGGCGGCCGGACTGTGCGGCGTCGGCAAAAACGACACGCTGGCCGATGGTGCTGGAGAGCACCGGCGGATCGTGGTCGGCCAAGGTCTCGGCTGTTTCGCGGGCGATGACGGTGCGCGCGCCGCAGCGGTTCAGCACGAAGCGCGCGGCAAGCTGAGGGCGATAGATGCGGGCCTCGCGGAGCAAACCCAGCATCTCGGCCGAGGCCCAGCCATCGAAGGGCGACGGTTGCACCGGGATCAGTACGAGATCGGCGGCGAGCAGCGCCGAGCGCATGAGTCCCGCGACGCGCGGTGGACCATCGATCACGACATGATCGGCGGTGCGCGCGATCTCCGGCGCTTCGCGGTGGAGCGTGTCGCGCGCGAGGCCAACGACGCCGAACAGTCGTGAGACATTCTCCCGCGCCCTTTGCTGCGACCAATCGAGCGCCGAGCCCTGCGGGTCGGCATCGATAAGCGTTACGCGCTTGCCGTGCAGCGCCAGCTCGCCGGCGAGATGCAGCGCAAGCGTGGTCTTGCCGACGCCGCCCTTCTGATTGAGGAGAGCGACGATCATCGCTTCCCTCCCGGCTTGCGGCTGAAGGGCAGCGACGGCTGTCGTGCCGGCTGTCTGGAGGTCGGCGCAGCGGGAGTGCCGTGCTTATCCGCAGATCGCGCGCCCCAACTACAAGAGTTAGATTCTGAGTTAGACTCTAAGTTAAGGCCCGGAATCGCCGTTTCCGGCCAGAGCGTTAGCTGCGGTTCGTGCGTGCGAAGTCCCGATAGGACTGCGTGCGGAATCCCGATACCGTTTGCGTGCGAAGTCCCGAGCGCTTCCACAGCGCCATCCACAGGGACTGTGGATAAGTGGGCCGGCAGGATTCGCAGCAGCTCTCGGCGGCCCTGCCACTCGATGCGCAGGCGATAGCCGGGCAGCGGCTGGCGCGCGGCGATGCGCCGGATCTGCAGCGCGAAATCCGAGACGCGCACCAGGCTGCCGGACTTCTCGTGGAGATGCGCGATCTCGAACAGCCAGCCTTTGGGCTGGCGACCTGCGTGTTTGCGCGCGACGCGATAGAGCCAGCGCTCGATGCCGCCGGTCAGCCGGAAATAAGCGGGGTCGATCGCCAGGACGAGCGAGCGGTCGATGACGCCGCGGTAGAACCAGTCGGGGAGAACGAACTCCATGCCCTCGACGCGGCCGTCGCGCGTCGTGCATTCCTCCCACTCGTTGATCCACGAGAACTGGTGACGGCGCCAATGTTCGCCGTTGCGGATGGTGGTGCGGATGACGGTCGATTGCAGGCGGGCGAGCGCGCCCTTCAGCAGCTTGTAGTCGCGGGCCCCGGTCTGCCGACCGATTGCGGTCAGGAGCTGGTAGGGCGTGAAGCGCAAGAAGCGCGAAGTCTTGAAACCGAGGTTCTCGGCCTCGACGATCTGGCTCGCCGCCCAGATCAGCACGTCGGCGTCCCAAATGGTCGCCATGCCATGTTGGGGCACGGCGTAGACCTCGACTCGAACGCCGGCGGATTCGTAGAGGATCGGCGCCGTGCGCCTCGTCTTTGCGAGCGAGAAGAACGGCCGCTCCATCAGGTCGCGCTGATCGCGCGGGCTGGCGTCGCCGGTGGCGACGATGAACGGATCGAGCTTGCTCCGTTCGCTGGCAGTGATGAGGCGGCGCGCCGACATCGAAGAGCCCCGCTTCAGCGATGCGCGTGGCCGGCGGCGCGGGCCTCGACGTATCGAGGATCGGACGTCGAGCTGCATGCGGCCTGGTCGGCCCAGGCTTCGAGGTCGTCGATCGCGTAGACGACGCGCCCGCCGAGCTTGCGGAAGGTCGGGCCGCTGCCGTGGCAGCGGTATTTCTCCAGCGTCCGCGGTGAGATGCCGAGGATGCGCGCCGCCTCATGGGTGCGGACGTAACGCGTGGCGAGTTGCGCGGCCCTGTCGGGCATGATGTGCCTCCGTCTTGCCTCGAAGCGCCGCGGCCAAGTCGCGGCATGTCGGGGTGACGGTGGCGGAGAGTTCAGGCGTTGGGGGTGGACGAATATTTTGGTTGGCGTGTGTCCCCCCGTTTGAGATGGGGCGAACGGAAACGCCGCAGACATGGCCAGTGGCAATGGCCCGAGTGGTGATAGCGATGCGTGGGGATGGATGGTGGCGCGCGTCAGAGACCGCGCAGGAGCTTCAGATAGCCTCTTTCGACGAGGGCGATCGAATCGTGGATCAGGCGGTTGGCTTTGCGGCGCGCGTGGGAATCCTTCCACTCGACAGAGGGAAGCTGGGCGTGGTCGGAGCTGAGTACTTCCGCCGCGATGTCGCGCGGGCCACCGCCGGCATCGTGAACGTCGAAGGCGTGGAGGAGTTGGATCAGTCGCCGCTTCTGGAAAGATGTGAGCCGCAGGGCGGTCGGGAGAAAGTTGAGGCGCTGCCCGCTAAGGCGGCGGGCGAAGCGTAGCGCGACGTCGAGTCGAAGCTCGAACATGCCGTCGAGCGGCAGAAGCACGGCGGGGCGTCGCGTGGCTCGGTCGTCTTGCAAGCGGATATGGAGTTCGTCCGAGCCGTCGACGATCACCAGTTCGCGTCCATCGGCGTCCGCGCGCTCGATGAGCGCCGGACCGAAGGCGCTGGGATTGAAGGATGAAGCGGCCTCGAACCCGGTTGGCGCCGGTTCCAGGATCAGCGTGGCCGGCGAAACTTCCGGCAGCCACATGACGGGTTCGAGTCCGACTGGAGACGCGGGATCATGGGCGAAAACGCAACCCCCATCGCCGAGCCAGACTGACGCGGGCAGTCTCGGCGTCGACGGAAGCGCGCGCGATCCGGCGCTGGGTCCGGACGAAGTCGCGGCGGTAATCAGGGTTGCGGCGCAAAAATTCGGCGGCAAAGCCGGGACGTTCGAGGCGGTTCAGGCGATCAATCGTCTCCGGCGAGCGCCAGTACTCCGTGGGCATGGCGTTTCCTCTCGTTTTGTCGTCTCTCAAGGAGGGTCGCCACGATCCGGAAATTCGCCCGCCAAAGTAGTCCTTAAGGTTGCATCGCGTGTGGCTGCGAGCCGTGGGAGTGCGGGGCGTGAACTCACTGCATCCGGGGTTCAAGCAAGTGCCGATAGCCCGTCTCGGTCATCCAGCGGGCTCGCGCCAGGTGGCTGTCATGAACCGTTTTGGCACGGGCGGGCTCCTGGGCCGGGTTGAGGCCGAAGATCACCTGCACGACTTCGCGCCAGTCGGCACCCTCTTCATCGGCCATCAGCAATCGAAGATAGATCGCCAGATGTTGCTCGTCATAGGCGTTCAGGCGGTCGGTGTGCGGCGGCCGGTCCTGGAAGGTCACCTGAGTCATTGCGATCTACCCCCTAGAGATCAAAGCAATGTGTTAGCCATTCATTTACCGCGAATTTTTGCAAGATTTGCGCCGCGAATACTTACGCCGCGATGCTTGGGACGCATCACGTTGCTCGCGGAAGTGGCAAACTGCGGCCTCCGCAGCGTCGATGAATAGCAACGGCGTGTACGAATCGGAACGATCATTCCTGGAACGATAGTTCCTATATCGGCTCCATCATCGCCATGGATCTTAAGGAGGTCATGGCGGTCAATCTGCGTCGGTTGCGTCATGCGAAAGGGATGACGCAAGAGGAATTGGCCGAAAGGGCCGGGTTGAGCGCCCGGTACGTCGGAGGGATCGAACGCGCTGACGTTTCGGCGAGCGTCACGGTGCTTGGCCGGATCGCAGATGCGCTGGAGGTGGAAGCGCCGGAATTGGTGCGGGCGGCGCCCGCGAAAGCTCGGAAAAAGGCGGTGGTCGAGCCTTAGGTTCCGTGCCGACTGTGGTTCACGTCTCGCGCCGGAAGAATTCGACGGGGTCCGCCTCAAGGACCTCGGCGAGTTTCTCCAGCATGTCGACGGTCGCGGAGTGCTGTTCGCGCTCCAGCATGCCAACATAGTTGCGATTGATGCCCGCACGATCGGCAAGGTCCTCCTGCGACATGCTTTTGGCATGTCTCAGTCTTCGCAGATTTGTGGCGACGATCTCCCGCAAGCTCATGCGGTGAGATCGCCGTGCCACCTAATATACTGCCACCTAGTAAACTAGGTATTCCGCTCCTTCAAGGTTGGCGGTAGCCCTTGCGAGCGTAAGGCGATGCCCCGCCCGGACCGGCCGGGCGGGGCATTGTGGGCGGGATCAGTCGCTCCGGCGGCCGTTGGGGCGGGACCAGATCAGGCTGTAGCCCTCGGCGTCCTCGTCGTCGAAGAGGTTGGCGAAGATCGGGGCGGTGAAGCTCGGATCGTCGAGCTTGAGACCCAGATAGTCGCGGCCCTCGTTGGAGCGCTTGGACCAGGCGGCGCCGATTTCCACCCGACCAACATAGACGCGGTGGCTGGGGCTGTTGTCGCCGGAGCGGTTGGCTTCGGGGACGATCCGGACGTTCTTGGCCTGGAGCGAGAGGGTGACGATTTCGCCGGTGAACTCGTTCGAGCCGGTCTTCTTGAAGGTGCCGATGGTGGCCATGGTAGTTCTCCTTGATCTCTGTTTCGAGCCCGCACCATTGCGGCCTCGATGGCGATCGGTTGGCCGGAGGCGATCGACGGCGCACCCCGAAGGGGCTCGACAGCAAAGGAGGGGCTTTCTTGTCTCGCGAGGAATGACGGCGCAGCCGTCAGGGGAAGAAAGTTTTGACGCCGCTGTTGCGCCATAGGCGATCGAGGCTTCAGCCGGCCTTCGGCTAGATCAGCCCATCGAAGAGGCCGTTTGGTGCTCTCGATCTACAGAGATGACATCAAGGAGAAAGTGGCAGCCGCCGCGCTGGAAACGGGCCGGCGTGGGACTTCGGCATACAAAGCGCACCTCTATCCGCGCGACGCGCGGTTCCCCCGAAATCATCGCTCTGCGCAGACCCGGCTTGGCTCACGCGTTTCGATCGGGTGGATGTAGCGAAAGGACGCTCGGTCCGAGTTGCCCATGAGGTTGCTGCCTGTGCGGTCCGCGATGACGATCGTTCGCTAGACCGCGACGATCACTGACGGCGAAATAGGCGCAGCGGGAGCCTGATCCTCGCGCCGTCTCTAGTCGCTGGATCGCGTCAGGTCCGCGCCATGCCCTGTCCGGCGGGTCCGGGCGTGGCCATTCCCGTGAACCGCAAGAACGCGGTAATGCCGACGGCGATGGCGCCGACGACCGCGAAGATCGTCTGCCAGATCGCAGAGGGCATCGCCATATGTGCGATCCCGTAAGTCGCGCTGTATCCGGCGACGACGGCGGGTACGACGAAGAGCAGGATGATCAAGAGCCGCAGCAAAGTCCAGGGCACGAAGCCGAGCGCGAATTGGCCGATGCCGAATGTCGCCCCACCGGCGACCAGGCCGACAAGGATGCCGCCGAGCACGCCGGCGCCGCTGTGGAATGCCCAGACGCCGAGCGTCAGGCCGACGAAGAACGGCAATGCGAACACAGCAAGGGTGAAGAGCAGCCAGCAGATGAAGCAGATGCCGGCGATGACGAGTAGTGGTCCGAAGATGATCATGGCGGTGTACTCCGTGAGATAAAGTTCTGACGGTTGCGCCTTCCACCACCACCACCACGGCGCGAACGTGAGTATAGCCTCAAACAGGCGCCAGTGGGAGTGGGAATCCCGCTGGCGCTTCGAGGTTCAGTCTGCGTGGCGGTTCGCCCCATCATGGTTGGAAGGGGTCGAATTCGTGGATGACTGCGCCGGGATCGCCGTCATATTCGGTGGCCAGCATGACGCCGAAGTTGCCAGCGTCAGCATGGAAGACAACGACGCAGACCATGAGGGTGATGGCGAGGTTCCAACCGTTGGCGAATGCGAGGGTTTGAGACATTGATCCGGCTCCTGCGCTGAGGCGGGGACCATCCCCGCGCGACAGGCGCCCGATGTGTCCGGCCGAGGGCCGCAATCACCGCGAAGGCAAAGACGCAGCGGCGGCACGCTTCGCGTAAGCCGACCCTTCACGGGTTGATGGCGTCAGGCCCTCGGCCGGACCAAGGATCAGCGCTGATAGACGAGGGGTGGCACCCGCCAGCACGGGCGGCTCATTAATGGCCGTCACAAGCAACGTGTGGAATCTCGTTGTCCTCACGGTACGCTGACCGATCGGCTAAGGTGTGCTCACGAGTCGACATGATGGTTGAGGCATGCGGCATGGCGGAATTTACGGGACGCGAGTTGCATCTGGTGAAGAAGGCGCTCGCGATTGCGGTGCTGGCGATCGAGCGACAGCCGGGACCGTTTCAATCGGCGTCCGATCAAGCTGACATGAAGGTGCTGCTCGACGAGCTGATCGAGAACGATGTGGAATTGGCGCACTATGCTCGCGCGGCCCGGATCGCTGTGACGGGTGAGTCGGACTGAAAGGCGGGTTTACGGAAAGCCCTTCGTCCGCCTTTATGTGTTCACGTCATTACGCCCGCAGGGTAAAGCGGCGCTTACGCGCCGCCAAACTTCCAGACCGGGATGCCGAGCTTCTTCGCCTTGTCGGCGAGGTTGTCCTGGATGCCGGTGCCGGGGAAGTGCATTACCCCGATCGGCAGGGTCTCCACCATGGCGTCGTTGCGCTTGAACGGTGCGGCCTTGGCGTGCTTCGTCCAGTCGGGTTTGAAGGCGATCTGCGTGACCTTGCGATTGTCGGCCCATTTGGCGGCAATCAGCTCGGCGCCCTTGGGCGAGCCACCGTGCAGCAGCACCATGTCCGGGTGCTTGGCGTGGACCTGATCGAGCTTCGCCCAGACCAGCCGGTGATCGTTGAAGTCGAGCCCGCCGGTGAGTGCGACCTTCGGACCTGGCGGCAGGAGCACCTGGTTGTCGGCGCGCTTCTTGGCGTGGAGGAAGTCGCGGCTGTCGATCATCGCGGAGGTCAGATTGCGGTGATTGACCTTCGACCCGTTGCGCGGCCGCCAGGTCGCGTGGGTGTGGCGCTCGAATTGGTCGGCGGCCTGGTCGCGCATCAGCTCGAAGGCGTTACGGCGCTCGATCAGCGTCTGCCCTTCCGCCGTCAGGCGTTCCAGCTCGACGGACTTGACCTCGCTACCATCCTGTTCCCGTTGCGCGCGTTGCTGTGCCAGCTCGTTGTCATCGAGTTCGCGCTCGATCCGATCGATGGCCCGGTGGAAGACGTTCACCGTCGACCAGAGCAGGTCCTCGAGATCGGGCTCGAGGCGAGTGTCAGCCAGCGCCACCACGAGGGCGTCGAAGATGTCGGAGATGCTGCCCGCGAGGATGTCCGCTTCGGGAAGCGGCCTTGGATCGGGCTCGTCGCTGAAGGGACGGTAGCCATAGAGCTGGAGTTCGTGGAGGACCTGGTCGGTCGGGGATGAGCTGTGGTGCGGCTCGAAATCGTCGTCGTGGTCGGTGGTCATCGCGGCTTTCCTTGTCGGATCGGCCGTGCCCATCGCGGCCTTCATGGCGACGAAGGCGGCGGGCGGACGGACTTGCACCCGCAGCGCAGCGGAGGGCCGAAGCCTCGGCGGAGGACCGCAGGGGGCCGACTATTTTGTCTCGCGATGTAAAGGCGGCTCTGCCGCCGACGGAAAATAGTCGGTCCACAAGGTTGCCGGTCCGGGCCGCTTGCTGCCCGATCGCCCTCTCAGAAGGCCGTGGGCGTGGTCCTCTCCGACGCTTGGGGGAAAGCATGACTGCCGACCCTGTGGCGACGATGCTGCCGCGCCCATCCCCGTTCCGGCTATGCCGCCAGTTCCATGAAGCGGGCGACGTCCTGCGCCGCAATCTGCACGCGACTTGCTGCCCGAAGTGCATCGATCCCAAGCAACCGGAGATCCTCGTTGAAGTCGCCAAGCCGTGGCGAGATCACGATCGGCTCGATCCCGACGTCCCGCGCTCGGTCGATCAACGTCGCCATCGCGCCGTCGCCGGCGGGATCGTCGTCGCGGGCGATGTAGAGTCGCCGCAGTGTGTCGGGAAACAGGATGGCGGAGAGATGCGCTGCCGAGAGAGCTGCGACCATCGGCATGCCAGGAAGGACGCACCTGAGCGACAGCATCGTCTCGATGCCCTCGCCGGCCGCCATCACCTCGCCCGCCACGCCAAATCGAACAGCGTGACCGAGAAGGTCGCCCATCGCCCGTCGCGGGGTGTCGATCGGCGCCTTGCCGAGCGTCGCCTCGCTGAAACCGCCGGGATCGAGCCAAGTCCGATGCGCCCCGGACAAATGACCCGCGAGATCGGTGACGGAAGCGATCATCGCCGGCCAGATCTCGGTCGGTGTGTGCTCGTCCGGCCGATAGTAGCAGCGCGGGTGGAAGCGCAGGCTTCCGGTTCCGTGCAAAGCCGTAATGCCGCGATTACGGAGATACGTTTCTACGAGAGTACGAGAAATCGGCTGCGACATGGAGAACAGTCGCCGAGACGCTTCCGGCGATCCGGTCGGGGCGCTCGGTGCGTGTGATCGGGGACGATCTCGCTCCGGTTCGGGATGTGGCAGACTGAGGAACGAACGTGCCTCATCGGCGACGTCCTTGAAGTCGACCAGGCCGCAGCTCTCGCGGATCACATCGAGAAGGTCGCCATGTTCGCCAGTGGCGGCGTCGGTCCATTTGCCCGCCGGCCCTTTCGCCGTGTCCTTGAGCCGCACGAACATCGAACGGCCAGCCACGTTGCGGGCGTCGCCGACAAGCCAATAGCTGCCTTCACGCCGTCCGGCGGAGAGGTAATGGCGGCACACGGCTTCGGCCTGCCGACCTAGTCGCTGTGCGAGATCATGCGCGGTGTTGCTCATGATGGTCCTCGAAAAGAAAAGGCCCGCCGCCCAGGTCCCCGAAGCCTGCTTCGTGGGGTGGTCCTAGCGACGGGCCTCGTTGCAGTCGGCAGCTATTCGGCCGCGATCATCGTTTCGCCGGCGTCGTCATTGTGGCTGACCGGCCCGTCGTCGTCGTCCGGCAGTTTTTCGCTGGACTGCTCTACGGTTTCCTCGGCCGCAGATTCCGGCGCTGGTTCGGCCTCAACGGCGCTGCCCGGTGTGCGGAGCGGTTCGGGCAGCCAGCCGGTGTCGGCCAGGAGCGTCTCCGCCTCGGCCGCCATGTCACCCTTCTTCAGATGCTCGATCCTATCGGCGGCGCGCTGGCTCTTTGCCTGGGAAACCGCCTGAAGGATGCGAGCCTTCGTCACCCGGCCGAGGAAGTTGTCCACGGTCGGCTTCCACCCGGCGGCCGCCATGTCGAGATCGACCGCTTGCGCCAGCCGATCGGCATGGGCCACGGCGCGGGGCCGCCGGTTCCAGGGCTCGTACACCGCGTTGACCGAGAGGCTGACGATGTGGGCGAACAGGCCCGCCTGGCTGTCGCCGTCCCATTCCTGCAACGCGTCCCAGAGATCGGCCGATTCCTTGGGAAGCGCCTTCGCCCAGCTTTCGTGCCGCACGCGGATCGCCTCGGCCGAGGCGCTGTCGTTCAGTCCCGGCGCCTGCGTGCCGAAGCTGACGCTCTTCAAGTCGAGTTCGAGGCAGCTATCCGAGCCGTAGTGGTAAAAGGTCTTCAGCGTCAGGACGTGCAGAGCGGCGACGAAGGCGACGTCCGGCCGTTCGCCGAGCGCGTGGCGCAGGCCCAGCGTCCGGTGCGAGGTCAGCTCAGTCATCAGGCGGTCGGAGATGGGCGACAGACTCTCGTCCTCCTCCGGTTCGGCGTCGGGCTCCACCGTCACGACGGCATCGTCGCCCTCGTAGCTGGCGGCCATAGCGCGTTCATCGTCGCCGTCCGCGTACAGCTCGGACGTGGGTTCGGCCGGCAACTCATCTTCCGGCCGGACGTAGCCCCGCTCGACGCGAAGCTGGCCCTCGGCGCCGATGCTGACGAAGGCGCCGGCGCGGGCGATCTCGGCGAGGTCGAACACCACGGGCCGAGTCTCGAAGCCCTCAAGCGCCGTTTCCAGCTCCGACAGGCGCTCATCCACCTCATCCGGCAGTTCGGCGGCGTCCTGGTATTCCTCGGACAGCCGGTCGAACTCGGCCTGCAGCGCATCGCGGCTCGCCTCCTCCTCGGCGGTCAGCGGCTCGGTCTCACCGCGAAGCTGGCGCAGGCCGAAGGCGTGGCCGTAAGCGAAGTCGGGCGCGACCTCGATCCACTTCCAGCCCTCGGCGACCACCGCATCCGATTCTGCCTTCAGCTTGTCGGCCACCATCTTGCCGACCAGCGGAACATCCTGCAGCCAGCCGCCATCGTCGCCCTGAAATAGGTCGCGCAGCACGGTGCCGCCTGCCGCCACGTAGGCGTCCACGCCGATGAACTGCACCCGCTTGTCGGAGGCACGGACCGCGCCTTCGGTGAGCATGCGGCGGATGGTGTAGGGCTGCTTGTCGTAGGAAGCCTTCAGCCGCTCGAACACCTGCTCCTGGCGCTCATGGTCACCGGAGACGGTGAAGGCCATGAGCTGGTCGAGCGTCATGCCGTCCTCGGCATAGACGTCGAGCAGCGCCGACGAGACCGACGCCAACTTCAGGCGCTGCTTCACCACGTTGACCGAGACGAAGAACGCAGCGGCGATCTCCTCTTCGGACTGCCCCTTCTCGCGCAACGCCAGGAAGGCGCGGAACTGGTCAAGCGGATGCAGCGGTGCGCGCTGGACGTTCTCGGCGAGCGAGTCCTCCTCGGCGATACCGCTGTCGCGGACGATGCACGGCACCGGCGCGGTCTTGGCGAGACGCTTCTGCTTCACGAGCAGCTCCAGCGCCCGGTAGCGCCGGCCGCCGGCGGGGATTTCGAACATGCCGGTCTCGACGCCGGCCTGATCGACGACCGCGCGCACACTCAGGCCCTGCAACAGGCCGCGGCGAGCGATGTCGTCCGCCAGCTCCTCGACCGAGACACCGGCCTTCACGCGCCGGACGTTCGACTGGGAGAGCAAGAGCTTGTTGAAGGGGATGTCGCGCGAGGGCGAAAGGGTGATCTTCTGAACAGTGGTAGCCATCGGGATGTACTCCGCGACGAGCGCCGAAAGCCTCTCTCTCGGCATCAACTCGTCACGAAGCGCAGCGCCGCCCTCTTCCTCTGAAGGGCAGCGCCTCGAAACCGACGATAAGGAAGGACGGAAAGGCACGAAGCCGGAGACACGTGTTTCCGTATCTCCGGCTTTCCGGGAGTCAGGCTGCCCGGTCGAGCAGCTTCTTCGCGCGCGCCTCCAGGTCGAGCCGGGCGTCCTGGTGGGTCTTGTCGCGCGCGACGGCGGTGATGCCCTGCACGAAGTCGAAGACGCTCTCAGGTTTGCGCCCTTCCTCGGTCAAGACGGTCTCGATGATCTTCGCCGTCTCGGTCTTGGTGAAGCCGCGCTTGCGCAGAAACTCGCTGCGGTCGTCGTCGGTGCGGGCCACGATCTTCTCCCGCGCCGCCTTGATGCCGTTGACGAAGGGCATCGGCGAAGAATTGGCGAAGCGGGTCAACGCCGGCGCAGCCTCATGCGCGAAACGCGAGGCGGCGTTTTTCGAGTGGCGAATGGTGATCTCCTGGAAATCCTCGACGCCCCAAAGATTGCGATTCTGGCAGACGGCGCGGAGGTAGAAGCTCGCCATGCCGAGCGTCTTCGCGCCGACCTCGGAATTCCAGCAGTAGAAGCCGCGGAAGTAGAGGTCGGGCGAGCCGTCGGGCAGCCGCCCGGCCTCGATCGGATTGAGATCGTCGACCAGGAATAGGAAGACGTCGCGATCGGACGCGTAGAGCGTGGTCGTGTCCTGGGTGATGTCGACGCGCGGGTTGTAGACTCCGGTCGACCAGTCGAGCACGCCTGGGACCTTCCAGCGTGTGTCGCCCGTGCCGTTGCCGGCGATGCGCTGGACGGCCGCGACCAGCTCGTGGTCGAAGATCCGGCCGTAGTCCGGCCCGGTCACGGCTCGCAGCTCGATGCGATGATCTTCGATCTCGAGCGTCTTCACCTGCTCGGCGCGATGGGACGTCAAGCCGTATTGCAGGTTGATACCGGCCAGCGGCGCCGGAAGCTGGCGCAGATAGGCCGCCGGCGCGCCGACCAAGCCAGCGAGCTGGCCGAAGCTCCAATGGGTCGGTGCGATCGGCGCGTCGGAGCCAGGCAGCATCAGCGCTAGGTGCTCGGCGTTGTCGCGGCTGGCCTCTACGCGGATCGCGGCGCTCTCGACGGTTCGGGTGCGGCTACGCTCGGTCCGTCCATGCACGGCAGCATAGAGGTCCGACAGGGAGAGGTATCGCTCATCCGCCGGCCGCGAAAACCACTCCGACGATACGCGGCCGATCCGCTCGCCGCGGCTCACATCCACCTTGTAGCCGCCAGCGCGATCGCGAGCGGCGTCCAGAATCTTCACATGGGTCATGGCTAGTCTCCATGACGGGCGCCGGAGGCCTCTCCTCCAACCCTCAACCCGTCACGGCGAAGCCGGCCGTCCTCTCACTCTAAAAGGGGCGTTGCGGGGATCTCCCCGCAGAAGGGGGTGCGTCGGCGACCGCGGCGCCGACCAGGGGGAAGGCTTTCCCCTTCAGGCCTTCCAGATCGCGGTCCCACAACTTCCAATTAGCGGACCATTGACTCCCAATCAGCCGGAACCGATAGTTCCAATCTTCCGGATTCGGAGATGGCATGTTCGAGCGGTTTGTGGAGCGACGGGCGGAGGAAGCCCTTTCTGATACGCCGGTGGTCCTGATCGTAGGCCCGCGCCGCGCCGGCAAGACCACGCTCGTCCGAAAAATGGGAGAAGCCGGGCGGACCTATATCACGCTCGATGATCAGACGGTCCTTGAGGCCGCTCAATCCGATCCCGCCGGTTTCATCCGCGGCCTCGACCGGGCCATCATCGACGAAATCCAGCGCGCCCCTGACCTGCTGCTGGCCATCAAGAAGACGGTCGACGAAGACTATCGGCCGGGCCGCTTCCTGCTGACCGGCTCGGCGAACGTCCTGACTTTGCCGCGGGTCGCCGACAGCCTCGCCGGTCGGATGGAGACCATCCAGATGCTGCCGCTCGCAAGGGCTGAGGTCGAAGGCCGGACGCCGAGTTTCCTGGAGCATCTCTTCGCGGGAAAGCTTCGGAGCCAGCGGGAGGCAATCCTTGGCGACGACCTGACCCAGCTTGTCCTGCTCGGCGGTTTCCCCGAAGCGATCAGTCGCGACAGCGAGCGCCGGCGGCAGGACTGGTCGAGATCCTATCTCACGTCGGTCCTCACGCGCGATCTGCGGGATATCGCTGACGTCGAGAAACTGACGGAGCTTCCGAAATTCGTAAGACTGTTGGCCGAGCACTCCGGCCAGTTGGTCAATTATTCGCAGTTCGGCGCCGGCATCAACGTCAGTCACAAGACGGGGCAACGCTATGTCGGGCTGCTTGAGCAGGTGTTCCTGATTGCGACAGTGCAACCATGGTTCACCAATGCCCTGAAGCGCATCGTCAAGACACCGAAGCTGCACTTCCTCGATTCCGGCCTGCTTGCCACTGCGCGCGGTCTTTCCTTTGACAGGGTCAAGGCGGATCGCGGGACGTTCGGCGCGCTGCTGGAAAGCTTCGTGTTCGCGGAGGTTCTGAAGCTGATGACGGCCTCGGACCTGCGGCTGACGCCTCACCATTTTCGGGATCGGGAGGGGCGGGAGGTGGACATCGTGCTGGAGCGCGATGACGGGATGATCGCCGGCATCGAGGTCAAGGCGAGCGCGACGGTTAAAGCCGGTGATTTCGGCGGCCTTCGCGCCTTGGCCGAGGCGTGCGGCGACCGCTTCGCCTTCGGCGTCGTCCTCTACGACAGCGCGGATGTCGTGCCGTTCGGCGACAAGCTGGCGGCAGCGCCATTGTCGAGTCTTTGGGATGGAAAGGCGCCGACGAACAAGACAGGCAAGGGAGCGTCGCGTGGGGCTATATAAGACTTGGTGCGAAGCCACGAAAGAAAAGGACAAGCGGAAGCACTATTGGACGTATGTTGAAAAGGACGGCGGTCGCGACGAGATTAGCGATGACCTCGCCGAGACTATCCGCTCGCATTACGACCGGCTCGAACGCATTGCCGAAGACGTGAAGCGGCTCGGACATAAGGTCGCGGCAGCGATTCTCACGGAGGCGATGCCACAAACCGCCAAAGGCCGTTCCGGCGATCTGGGCGAGATTCTCGCGACGGAGTTGGTCGAGGAAGAGATTGGTCTGCGTGTGCCTGTGCGCCGTCTCCGTTACAAGGACGGCCGCAACATGGCTATGCGCGGCGACGACTTCATCGGCGCCGGATACGATGCAGCCGGGGAGAAGCTTTGGCTTCTGAAAGGCGAAGCCAAGAGCAACAAGGTGCTCGGCAAAGCCACCGTCACGAGCGCTCGCAAGGTGCTCAACCGCGACAGCGGCCGTTGCACGCCCGACTCCCTGCTGTTCGTCGCCAACCGCCTGTTGGAGAGCACCGATCCGGACGACAACGCGCTGGGCCGCAGTCTCCGTGATGAGGTGGGCCTGAAGTCCCTTCGCGCCGATCGCATCGACCATATGCTCTTCACCGTGTCGGGCAACGGTCCCCACGCTTCACTGAAGGAGGATCTCGACGCCACGGGGACCAATCGCGACCATTACGTCGTGAACATCCACGTCGAGGACCACCAGGACTTCATCGCGGCCATGTACCAGGAGGCGGAAGACCTTGGAGACGATTGACGAACTAACCGCGTTCCTGGCGACCGCGACCGTCGACGGCATCCTTGGGCGCCTCCTCTACCGTGGTGCGGCTTGGTCTCTGATGCGCGAAGAGGGCGTGCTGCCGCCGAATGCGCCGCCCCTCGGCGCGACAATCGAGACCGATCTTGCCGAACACGGCTTCGCCCTGCTGCGGGGCGCGATGGCCCTGCGGGCTCAGGCCGGCGCTTCGGATCTGACCAGCAAAGCGTTCGAGCGCGCTGCCAACGCCTTCGAGGCTCTTGTTCGCAACGGCGACCCGGAAGCGCCCGATCGCGGCTTCCGTCGCACGATCGCCGCGACCGCCTACCACCTGGCCGGTTTCTCGGCGGTTGCCTACTCGCTTTTCAACGAGACTGCGGACGATCTGAATGCCTCGCCAGGCGAGACGGCGATCCGACACCTGATCCTGCGCGATCTCGGCCAATTGCGCGGCTTCGTTCGCGAGTGGTTGGACGACGAGGCTCACGGCGATGAGCAGATCGCTGCGGCGCTAGGGGTCGAAGAACCGGATGTCGATGAGGTGCTGTCGACCATCCTCAACACGACGATCTGTCGGGCTCTGGCGCATTTTGACTTTGCACTCGAGACAGGCGAGCCCGAACCGATCGAGAGCGCACGGGCGTTGCTCATCACTGCGGTCAGCCTGGCGGACAACGCGGAGAATGTTCCGCTGTGGTGGATCTCGAACCTCTGCCGTCACTTGATCGACGACCTCTGGCAGCATTCGCTTCACCAGAATCTGCCGACCGAGCCGCCAGAGGGGACGGAGGAAAAATACCCGGACCTGCGTCGGCTGTTCATCTCATCGCTCTACGCGCGCAAGAATTCCGAGGTGGAGTTATGGCCATCGCAGCGCGAAGCGGCCCAGCGGTCTACGGACGTCACGGACGATCTGGTCGTCGCGTTGCCCACCAGCGCCGGCAAGACGCGGGTGGCCGAGATCGCCGCGCTGATGACGCTGTCGTCGGCGCGACGGGTGCTGATCGTTACACCATTGCGCGCCCTGTCGGCGCAGACCGAGCGATCCTTCAGAAAGACCTTCGCGCCCCTCGGCTTCGGCGTCTCCTCCCTTTACGGCGCCAGTGGCCTTTCGGCTGGCGATGAAGACGCGCTGCGCACCCGTGAGATCATCATCGCGACGCCCGAGAAGCTCGATTTCGCCCTGCGAAGCGATCCGTCGCTGATCGATGATGTCGGTCTGATCGTCCTCGATGAAGGTCACATGATCGGCCCGAGCGAGCGTGAGATCCGCTACGAGACGCTAGTGCAACGCCTGCTTCGGCGCGCGGATGCGGGTGAACGCCGGATTGTTTGTCTCTCCGCTATCCTGCCCAGCGGCGACGAACTCGACGATCTTACCGCCTGGATACGCTCCGACGAACCGGGCGAGCCGGTGCGTTCCGACTGGCGCCCGACGCGGCAACGGTTCGGCGCGCTCACCTGGCGGGGCAAGGACGCGCTGCTTCGGCTCGACCTCGATGACGATGGTCCGTTCCTCGACAAATTCGTCGTGCAGAAACCGGCGCGGGGTAAAGAGAAGAAGCCCTATCCGCGCAAGAACTCGCATCTCGCTTTGTTCGCCGCATGGGAGTTCGCAGGTCAGGGCAAGCGGACCCTGATCTTCTCCACGCAAGCGAATTGGGTCGAGAGCTACGGCAAGCAGGTCGTGGACCTTTGCAAGCGCGGCTATCTGGACTCGCTGCTGGACGATGAGGCGTCGATCGCCCGCGCTCTGGAGGTCGGCAAGGAGTGGTTGGGCGATGGCCATCCCGCCGTCGCCTGCCTGAAGGCGGGCGTCGCCATCCACCATGGCCGGCTGCCGAGCCCGTTCCTGCGGGAGCTGGAGGCCCTGCTGTCTGAGGGTGTCCTGAAGGTCATCGTCGCATCGCCGACGCTGTCGCAGGGTCTCAATCTCAATGCCGCGGTCCTGTTGGTGCCGGCGCTATATCGGGCGTCCGAGAAGATCAAAGGCGAGGAATTCGCGAACGTCGCCGGCCGCGCCGGCCGCGCCTTCGTGGATGTCGAAGGCCTCATCGTCCACGTCATGTTCGATAAGATCGATTGGCGAAAGAAGGAGTGGCGAAAGCTGGTCGCCTCCGCCAAGGCCCGCACGCTGAAGAGCGGCCTGATCCAGATCGTGGCCGAGATCCTTGAGCGCCTCTCCCGCGAAGGTGTCCTGGATCGCGATGATGCCTGGGAATATCTCGCGAACGCTCGCGAAGCCTGGCGATCGCCCGAGGAAGAAGCCGCTGTCGCCGAGCGGCTGGCCGCCGGCCCGGAATACGACGGCGATGGCGACGATGATGAAGAAGACGGCGGCGGGGACGAGGAAGAAAGCATCGACGAGGAGCCGCTTTCGCAAATCGTCGAGCGTCTCGATGCGACTGTGTTCGGCCTGATCGAAGCCCTTGATGCTGATCGTGCCGACCTCCCAAAGCTCTTGGATGAGGCGCTCAAGGGATCGCTGTGGGCCCGCCAGATCGCCCGCGAGGACGAGGACATCGCCCCATTGCACAAGAAGGTGTTTGAGGCGCGCGCTGATCTCATCTGGAAGAGCACCACTGCGCAGGCGCGGCGCGGACATTTCGCCATGGGCGTCGGGCTAGAAGCTGGCCTCACTATCGACGCCATGGGCGACGAACTAGCCGAACTCCTCGACCGGGCTGACGGAGCGGCGCTGAGCGGAGATATCGACGAACTTGTCGATGCGCTCGGCGGCCTCGGGGAACGCCTGCTGTTTATGCGACCCTTCATCCCCGACAAGGCGAACGCGCTGCCGGCAAACTGGAAAGCTATCCTACGTAGCTGGGTGGCTGGCGAGGAGGTTTCGAAGATCGGACCGCAGAACATGCGGGCCGTCGAGGAGGCTTTCACCTATCGTCTGGTCTGGGCGCTGGAAGCTGTCCGCACCCGCCGCATGTCTCTCGGCTGGTCCCCGGAGACGGTGGCGGGCGGCGCCGCGGCGGCGGTCGAGACCGGGGTTCCGCAATTCATGATGTCGATGCTAATTCGTGCGGGCCTTCCGTCACGGCGGGCGGCCATGGCGGCGATCGAGGATGCCGAGCCTGTCTTCGTCACGCCCGCCGAGATGCGGGCTTGGCTGGAATCCGACGAGATCACGGCCTACACCGACGCTAACGACTGGCCCACACCCGACACAGCTTCGCTTTGGGCCCGATTTCGCACCGAGGCCCTCAGTGGCGGCATCCAGAAATGGGCGATCGAAAACTATAAGCGCCTTCTCGACATCCCGGCCGCGCCGCCTGCCGGCCTGTATCGTATTGTCACCGACGAGGGCGACGGACGGACTTGGCTGGCGACGCCCGACTATAAGCGAGTCGCCGCATTCAGGAAGGCGGCTGTCGACCCCAAGCCCAGCCTCTTCTCTGGTAGACTACCCGGCAACACCAGGCTGGTGGAGGCCCTGCGTGTCGGTCGGGGAAAACTGCGCTGGCCGCAGGCCGATGCGTAAAACTGCGTAACGGGGTGCAGCAGCCTACCTCTATCCTTAGGCCCGCGACCGGACGCGTATCAATGGCGCAGCCGTCGTGCAACAGAAGGGCTCTGGCTGGCAGTGGTCACAGTACAGGTTTGTCGGCGATGCCCCGGTCAGTCGATACCAAGCTTATTGAAGAATATCTTGTTCCGCATTTCCGCGTCGCGGAGCAGTTTTGTCCAGCTGACCACCTCCATGTAGAGGCTGATGTTGCCGAACCAGTTGAACCATCCGAGTCCGTCAGGCATCGGGGTAAAGTTCTTCTCCTTTTGGAGCCAGTCTTTGACCTTTTTGGTCAGGTCGCAGACGACATAGCCGTAGAACGGCGTTGTGTCGTTGACGAGGATGTCGCGGCCGGTTGGGGTCTTAAACTTGCCCTCCCGGATTTGATTGACGTAGCGGATGATCTGCTGAACCGGGTCTTCCCTGGAGGACGGGTCAGCAAAATCGTCCCGCTGGGGCTTCTTGAACTCGAAAATCGTGATGGGGTTGCTGGCTTCATTATCGCCGCGATAGGCCACGCGGCGGTTATAGACGGTTATGTCCGTGCGATCCCCAGACGATTGAAGTGGTTTGTCAGACGAAACGTAGGACGTAAAATTCAGTCGCTCGTCCAGAATCCAAAGATTGTGCGCGTCGTAGTTCAGTTCCTCGGAATCCTTTTTGCGAGGCATGATGATGTCATGCACCTCGCCTTCGGATTTATGCTTTCCACCTGCTCCGATCTCTAGCGACTTGGAGAACAAATCAAGGACGCATTTGCGCATGGAAACATAATGAATCAGGTCGTTCTTGCTGTTATCGGAAATACTCTCGATCAACTGCGAGATTTTCTCGCCAAGCTCATCTGGGTTTTCCGAGTTCAGCAGCGCCGTGACCTGCGCTCGGGTCGTTATTTCCTTTTCAAATTTCTTCTTTTGGAGATGAAGCTCGATGTCCTGATTTGATGGCCTCATGGGTAAGGCGCTGAAGTCTACCTCTTTTGCAAGGATACGATGCCAGGGGGCGTCATTGGTTACGTACTCGGAGATGCGCACTTCCTTGCGCTTCTTCCTTTCGGCGATCTCCGCACCCACCACCGACTGCACGATCTCGGCGGCTTTCTGTTCGATGTCGTTCTGGGATATGCCGTTCAACAGGTCGGTGTCGGTTTGAAAGCGAAACTCGCCTCGTTCGAGGGACACGTTGTCGTTCAGGTAGTCGCCGAACACATAGGCTTTGATTACGAAGTTGCGGCCCTTAGCCAAATCCTGATCCGGCCCCGGCTCGAAAAACTCCTCCGCAAATTCGGGAATGTATGTTTCGAGTGGATTATCCGTCACTTCCCGCCGGTGCGCGACAAGGCTGACCTTGCTCTTTGCCGTTCGCGGCGCGAAGAATTTGAATACGCGGACCTGAAAGGTCTTTTCATCCTCATTCGCCGATAGCGAAAACGCGCCTTCGTTCACCTTCATTTCGACGATCTGACTGTTCTCCTTGCCCAGGTAATCATTGAGGGAGACGGTATCGGACGGCTTATTGGCGTCCCGGATCACCACGCGCGGGCAGGCGCGCTCCTTATCCACGAAATAGGGCAGAAGTCGTTCCACCACCACCCGGCTGATCGTTTCCAGCTTCTTGTCAGGGAATTTTACCGACTTGATGCCGGAAATCTCGACGATCGCGCCGGTCGTCTGCGCATGAGACGGGCCTTCCTTTTCTTCAACGATGATGTCCTTGTCCAAACCCATCCTGAAAGAGCGATCACGGAAGGCGTCACCTTCGGTGAAGGTACTGGATACCTTCACCCGGTCGAAGTATTTCAGGCAGGTGAAGCGGCCAAAACCTTTGCCGCCGTCTGCAATCTTTTGTTCGGTGTAGAGGGTGTCGAAGGCGTCACGGTTGCTCTTGGTGAAGCCTATGCCGTTGTCCTTGACAACGAAGCCATCAACGTCCTCAAGGCGGTCGAGTACGTCGGCCTGTCCATTTCGGAGAACTTCGATTTCGACCAACCCGTTTGGTATGCCCTTCGCGTCGATTGCCTGAATCGCATTTACGACCAGCTCGACCAGCGGCGTATAGATATTGGTGCCCGAACGGATGTTCTCGACCAGCCGCCTGACGTTGACATTGCTCATGCCAAGTCTCCCGGCACAGGCGGCATGCCACGCTTTACCAGGCGGGCGCTGTTCGGGTCATAGACGTAGCCAGTGATCGTGCCGTCCTTGATCTTTTCCACGGCGTCATCGATCACGAACAGCGGCACAAGGAACCATTCACGCGGTATGACGGGATTGCCAAACCTGTCCTTGATCTCGATGTCGAGCCGGGCTGGGTCGAAGATGCGGTGGATCAGGTTTTCGAGCTTGATGCGGCTGATGTTGAATAGCTTGTAAGTCGCCACAATCTCCACGTCCGCCAGCAGGAAGGTTGGGTCCAGCTTGGCGTTGGCAATGCGCTTGGCGACATCGCCGCCGGTGACGCCGATCTTGTGAACGAGGTCGCGGTTGGCGGCGACAATGGCGTTGTCCGATTGGCTGCGCAGGACATAAATGGCGCCGCTGGCGAGGTCGTCGGCTTCGCTTTCGCCGGCGAACAGCGGCCCGGCGCTAGGTTCTGACACGCGCCGGCTCACCTCGTCCTTGTAGAGGGCGCGTTGCAGAGAGCGGAGCAACAGATCGCTCTCGGTGGCGTTAGAATAGATGACACGAAGGCGGGCGTCGCTTTCGCCATTGGGTGCTTTGAAGGGTTCGCCGACTTCAGCGACGTAGGCGATCTGGCCGCCAAGGATGAAAAACTCATCGGCCTTGATGTCGGTTTTTAGGAAGCCGGCATCCTTGCGGATCGGCCGGGTGATGCGCACACCACTGTCGAGGTCGTTCTGAACGGCGGTAAACAGGGGCTTGAAGCGGTCAAAGTCCTCGCATCGTTCCCGGTTGGCGATTTCCTCGGCGGCGCGCTTTTCGGTAGTGGTGCGGACGTGGCGAAGATCGGTAATGTCTGTCGCGCCTGCCGCGCCCTCTAGCTCGGCGAGCAATTCATCGTCGTCCATTTCCTCCGCCGAAGCGGCAACCACATCCTCTGCACCCGCAAGCAAGCCTTGATGATCGAGCGGTGCAAGAAGAGAACGGCACTCCTCCAGCGCGCGTAAGCGATCGAGGCGGCTGGCGTAAAGCCGCTCGAAGATGTCACGCTCCTCTCCATGTTGCGGGGCGCGGCCATGCTGATCGGCGAAACGCTGAATTTCCTCGAAGCCCGCGATGATGCGTTCCTCGCGCGCGGAGCGTCCGCCCTTCTTTTCAGGCTGGGCGAAATCCGCGAGTTCGTCGCGCAGTTCATCAAGGTCGAGGTCACTCATAGCGGCCCTCATCCTTGAAGCGCACGAAGGCGGCTGCGCCTTCGGCCAGCAGCTTTTCCCAGGCATCGGTCGAGCTGATCGAGGGCAGTCGTCCGCGCTCCTTCTTAAACTTGACCGCGCGCACGGCGTAGTCCTTCGCCTCCTCCGGCGTCAGCGTGGTGCGCTTCGCGGCAATCGCGGCCTTCACCTGTTGCAGGCGTTCCTCGTTCATCGTTTTGGCGAGGATCGAATAGGCTTCCTTGAACGGGTTGATGCGGTCGATCAGGTCGATGTCGAGTTCGCGCATGTCCATCGCAAACTTGCGCACGCCGTCGATTAGGGCGGTGTTGGCGGTGGGTTCGCCGCTCACGCGATCAAGCATGGATTGCTTGGCCTGCTGCGTGATGTTGAGCGCGGCGATAGCGTGTTGGCGCACGGCCTCCTGGTCTTCGTCACTAAGCTCAGGATATTTGTCCTTCACGATCTTACCCATGCGAACCTGCGTCAGTTCCTCGGGCACCAACTCGTCGTCGAACAGACCGCGCTCGATGGTCGTCTTGTCCTGCACGAAGGCAGCGATCACCTCGTTCAAATCCTGCTGACAGATACGCGCAGCCTCGTGACTCTTGGGCTCGACAAGGCCCTTGATCTCGAACTGGAAGACGCCACGTTCCTCGTTGAAGCCTACATTGCATTTGCTCGGATCATAGCCGCCTTCGCCATAGTCGAAGCCTTCGGTCGGCCCACTCTGCGGATTCTTCGGCTTGAACTCGAAGCGCGGGGCAAGCACCTGCTCCATGAGGAGGCTGGCGGCGATGGCCTTCAACGTGTCGTTGACGGCCTCCGTCACGGCCTCCTCGGCGGCGTCGGGTTCGGCGATCAGGTTGGTGAAGCGCGCGCGGGTCTTGTTCGGCGCATCGCGGGTCGCGCGCCCGATGATCTGCACGATCTCGGTTAGGCTGGAGCGATAGCCCACCGTCAAAGCGTGCTCGCACCAAATCCAGTCGAAGCCTTCCTTGGCCATGCCGAGCGCGATGATGATGTCCACATGATCGCGGTTGTTCTTCTGCGCAGGGTCTTTCAGAGCCAGGGAAACGCGGTCACGCTTGTTCGCGTCGTCATCGACCAAATCGGCGATGCGCAGCGTCCGGCCGTCCGGTGTTTTGACAAGCTGGAAACCCGTGGCGGCATCGATGCCCTGCCAATCGCCGAGCGCACCGATGATATGTTCCACTTCTTTGATCTTGTCCTTCGTACTCTCGCGCGAATTGACGTTCGGAATGTGGATGATGGTTTTCTCGGCGGGGTCGAGGACGGCGAGAATGTCGTCGGCATAAGAGCCGGAATAGAAGAAATAGCCGATGTCGAGCTGTTTCAGATATTCATAGCCGTTGAGCTGTTCGTAATAGGTGTAGGTGACGGACTCGAATTTCGCCTCGTCCTGTGGGGTCAACACCGGTACGGCGTCGCCACGGAAATACGAACCCGTCATCGCCACGATATGCGTTTTCTCGCGGGCGATCAGTTGGCCGAGATGCTGGCCGAGTTTGCTGTCGGGATCGGCCGAGACGTGATGGAACTCGTCTACGGCAATGAGGCAGTCATCGAACGCCTCCACGCCGAACCTGTCTATGGCGAAGCGGAAGGTGGCGTGGGTGCAAACCAGCACCTTGTCGCCGCTACCTAAGAACACCTCGACGGAATTGACCTTGCCACCATTGTCACCGCCCGGCGCGTTACAGAGATTCCACTTCGGCTCGACATGCCAATCCGCCCAGAATCCATACTTGGTCAACGGCTCGTCGTTGAAGCTCGCGCCGATGCTCTTTTCCGGCACGACGATGATGGCTTGCTTGAGCCCCTGGTTGGCGAGTTTGTCGAGCGCGACGAACATAAGCGCGCGGCTCTTGCCGGAAGCCGGCGGCGACTTGATGAGAAGATATTGCTCGCCCCGCTTCTCATAGACGCGCTCCTGCATCGGCCTCATGCCGAGAGCATTGGCCCTGGTCGAGCTGCCGTTGTGCGCATAGGTGACAGAGACGGAGGGGATGGATTTCTTCTCGTCGGTCATGCGCGCGCCCCCGCCTTGCGTTTTTTCGCCGCGCCTGGTGAGGCGGCCATCTTCGTGTAAAGGTCGAATAGCTTTTCCAGACGCTCGGTGTCGTTGCGGAACCGGCGGCCGATATAGATGCGCTCAAGCACCTCGTCGTTGCGCTCGTGCGCCTCGCGCAAATCGGCAGGCATGGCGTCGGGATCGTAGAGGTCGGCGATCGTCGCCGGGAAATGCGCCTCGCGCGCAAGCAGGATGTCCTCGGCGCTGCGTGTCAAGTCGGCCTTGTTCTTATCGGTGAGCGTCGGGACGGGAAACGTGTTCCAACCAAGAACATTGGAATAGCGATAGCGCGTTTCGAGTTGACCGCAGGTAGTGGCGATCCAAATCAAATGCACGCGCGACGCAATCAAAGCGAGTTGCCACAGCGGAGCGTCGAACATGGCGAATGCCTCGCTTGACACCACATTCTCTACGCCGAGCAACCCCGCTGGGAGATATGGCCGCGATTCAGATGATGTTCTAGGCATTATAATAGTGTAGGCGCGAGCGCCCCGCATTTCCCTCATTTGGTGGGAGCGCACAGCCATTGCCCGCCCGCCGCTATCGGTGCTCTTGAGGCGCATGGCGCGAACAGCCTCGATGCGACTTTTGATGCCGGAGATACTCAACGCCTCCGAGAGCTTTCCATCCTCAATCCAGAGGCAAAACCGCTCAATATTGGATATAAACTCCTTTGAGCCATAAATTCGACGAACGAAGATGTGGCGTTGCGTATCGTCCAAATTCAACTCGACCAAATCCTGCCGAGAGAGCAGCAAATTCCCGCCGTCATAAGGCATATTGCCGAGGTCCATCGACGACAGCTCGCCCAGCGGCGTGGAGCGCTTTTCTACAACCACGTCCGCACCGCCAACCAAGTATGCATTTATGTTGGAGACCTCTTTGGAGAGCGTCTCGCCTTCGTCCGACAAAGAGAAAAGCTTTCGTGCAACCTTGGATTCTCTCGAAAGTCCGATAATTGCTACCGTGACTCCGGCGTTGTTGCTTGCGAGATTTGCCCACTTAAATGATGTATGCGCAAAGAAGATGCGATGACCCGTCGCAAAGATTAGAGGCCAGATGAGCGGCACTTGATGACCTTGGCACAGGGAATTCGTGGTCACAAACGCGAAGGCGGAGTTAGCGCTGACGCCATATTCAGCCGCCTTCATGAACCAGCACCCCACATAGTCGATGTAACCGTGTTTTACGCCTCGGCGACCAAAGACGAACTCCATGTCGTCGATTTCAAGTGGAGTCTTTTTGCCTTTCCCCGCATAGGGTGGATTTCCGCAAATGTAGGTCTCGCCGCCTTCGTTCTCGAAGTCGATTTGGGCTTGGTCGAGCGGCGTTTCGAGAAGGTCGTCGGAAACGAGCTTCACACCCGTTCCGGTCGGCGGGCATACGCTCAGCCAGTCGAGACGCAGGGCGTTACCACGCGTAATCCAGTTCTCTTTTGAGAGCGGCAGAAATTCATTCAACGCGAGTCGTTTGCCGCGATAGAGCACGTTGCATTGAAATTCGGCGATGATGAGCGCGAGGCGCGCGATCTCAGCGGGAAAGTCGCGCAACTCGATGCCCCGAAAGTTCGTGAGCGGAATTTCCGAGGGCCGATCAGCCTCGTCGCGCCTCTTGTTGATCTCGGCCTCGATTGCCCGCATTTCCTTGTAGGCGATGACAAGGAAGTTTCCGCTGCCGCACGCGGGGTCAAAGACCCTGATCTTGGACATACGCTTGCGGAGATTGAGCAACGTGCGGCCATTGTCGCCCACTTCCTCAAGCCGGGCGCGGAGGTCGTCGAGGAACAGCGGATTGAGCACTTTCAAAATATTCGGGACGCTGGTGTAGTGCATCCCGAGCGCGCCGCGTTCTTCGTCGTCGGCGACGGTCTGAATCATCGACCCGAAAATGTCGGGGTTGATCTGCTTCCAATCGAGATTGCCGATGTGCAGAAGATAGGAACGCGCGATGCGGCTGAACCTCGGCACGTCCATGTTGCCCGAGAAGAGCCCGCCATTCACATAGGGAAAGGCGTCGGCCCAGCTTCGAATCTTCGCGGCGTCGCGTTCATCGATCTTGGTGTTCATGGCGAGGAACAGTGCGCCGATCACCTCATGGGTGTTGGACGAATCCCGTTCGCTCATCTGTTCAACGGTGCTTGTGAACAGGCCCGTCTTTCTGAAAATGTCGGTATCTTCGGCGAAGAAGCAAAAGATCAGCCGCGCCATAAAATGATTCATGTCGTGGCGGCGCCCGGTTGCACCCCAATCGGGGTTATCCCTCAGAAGCTCGATATAGAGGCGCTGAAGCCGCATCGCGGCGCGCGTGTCGAGTTCGTTCTCAACGATTTGCTGAGCGGTCGTGATGCCCGCCAGCGGTAGGAAAAAACCGAAATGCTTGGCGAAGCCGCTATAGGTACAGGCGATGGTTTCGCCAGAGTCCAAATGCTCGGCTTCGAAATCCACGCCATCGGTGGCGAGAATGAAACGCGCCTTCGCCTTAGTCGTGGCCGGGCTTGACCGAAGCGCGGCCAGGGTTTTCGTCGCTTCGCCGGACGCGGCGACGGCAATATGGATGTGGTTGCGTTGCAAGACGCCGCCGAGATCGGACTTATTCGTCTCGCCAGCGCGCAGTTTCTTGATCGTGGTTTCCTTGTTGCCGAAGGCTTGCAGGAAGGCGAACGGGAACTCGCCGCCGTCGAACGGCAGCTCGGCAAGCGCCGATATGGCTTCCTCGATCTCGACGGCGTTCATACGCCCCCCTGCACGTCGTTTGGGACGCCGGTAAATGGCTGCACGTCGATGCCGTCAGCCTTTTGCATCGCTTCCGCCAGTTCGTGATCGAGTTGCCGCGTGAGCCACTCGCGGGCCGGCGTGCCAAAGGCCTTTTCCAGCCGGATGGCCATCTCAGGGGAAATGCCGGAACGAGCGTTGAGCAGATTGCTGAGGGTCTGGCGATCCACGCCAAGCACGCGTGCGGCGTCGGTCACGCTGAGCCCGTGTTTCTCAAGGCATTCCTGCCGAACCACCGATCCTGGGTGCATCGTCCTGTTTCTTAGCACTGGCCTAGAGTGAACGACTGTATAGTGATAATCGACACTCGACAAGCTCGCTAGGGGCGTGTCCCAATGATCAAAGTGGACTCGCTCGTCAGCCCACTGCGCAACTAGGCGGCGAGCCGCTCGTCTGCAACGCGCTGCGCCTCCTCCTGGCCCGCAGCCTGCAGGAGGAATCGTGCGAGCGCCGCTTTGCGCGAGCCGCGATCGAGTGCGTAGGTCGTTTGCTTGAACTCCTTGCCGTCAAGCAGGCCATCAATGTAGCCCGCGATCGTGTCCGCCGCCATGATGAGGGCGGTGTCCAGCGTGTGGATGTATTTGCTGGTGACGGAGCCTTTGGCATGGCCGACCAGCGCTGCGATCGTCACTTCCGTGAAGCCGAGATCGTTGCCGACGCTCGCGAAGCTGTGCCGCAGCACGTGGGGCGTGATGTCGGAAAGAGGGGAGTTCTTGAAGATCTGTTCCCAGTGATTGGGGAAACCGCCGAACGCATTGTCGTCGCCGTAGCCAGGGAAGACATACGTGCCGGACGCTGTCTCCCGCCTGCTCTCGAGGAATTCGACAACCGGGAGACCGATCGGGCGGATCGAGGTGCCTTCTTTGCTGTCGATCAGGCGCAGGCAACTTCCATCGGTATCGGCTTCGCTCCACATGAGGCCGATCATCTCGCTGCGGCGGCAGCCGGTGAGCGCGATCTGACGAATGAGGTCAACCGTCGTCGCGTACTTTTCCTCTTTCTCGGCCGTGCGCAGCATTTCGCCGAGCGTCCGGTACTCCGCTTCCGTGAGGCGTCGAGTGCGGACGTTGTCCTTTGGTTTGCGCAGCCCGTGCGCGGGATTGAAAGTGATGATGCCGGCCTCAACCGCATAGGTGAGGATGCCGCCGAGAAGGCCGACGGTGCGGGTGGCCGTTCCCGCGCCGCCGCGGACGATGGCCTTGCCGCGCAATTTGTTGGTCTTGACCGACACGGCTGTCTTGCCGGCCATAATGTCCTTCAGAACCTTGTTGATGTCGGCCTTGGTCAGGTCCTTCACGCGCCGTGTCCCGAGGAGCGGGATGATGTGACGGTTGATGCGTCCGATGTCGGTGACGATCGTATGCGGCTTCTTCGGTCGGCCGCCCTTGCCCAGGATGAGACCGGCGTTCAGGTCGTTGAGGTAGAGCTTGCAAAGCTCCTTGACCGTGATCGCCTTGTGGTCGAGCTGACGTTCTTCGGCAGGGTTGTCGCCTTGAGCGACGCGGCCCATCTGGACCTTCGCTTCCTGCCGAGCGCTTTCAGGAGTCCACACGCCGTGCAAGCCAATCGTGTAGCGCCGCGATCGGCCGAGGGCACGATATTGGAGGACGTAGCTGCGTTTACCGGAAGCGAAGACGCGCAGACCGAAACCCGGTAGATCGTCGTCCCAGATGACGTAGTCTTTTTCACGCGAGATGGCGGCGTCGACCACACGTTTCGTAAGCTTAGGCATGGGAGTTCTCCCGTCCAAACGCCCTCTCTCGCGTAAGCACCACGTAAGCAGTAGAACGCAAATCGGAGCGTAGTCGAGCATAGGCCAGACGCAGCGATTTTCCAAATTGTTCAGTGATTACAGTGCTGTAGCGCATCGGAGCGAAACCTGTCGAAAAGGGTAGGAGGACAGGTTAAATTGCTCCGAAGGCGAAGGTCGCAGGTTCGAATCCTGCCGGGTGCGCCAAGGTCCTGTTACGCTGTCCCAGCCAACTGAATATCAAATCAGTCGTCATGCTCTTGCTCCCCTCGCTCAACCTTGTCCCACAATCGCCAGAAGACCGCCTAAATGGACCAGCGTGCAAGTGCTGTTACCTGAGCCAAATAAGCCAGGTCGGTCCGGATCGGGCGGGGTAGTCAGAGCGGGCTCTTTTTGCTTTCGGCAAACACATGGCACACTAAAGCCATGCTGCTGCCCGACCTGCCCATTGGCTTTGCACTTGTCGCGGTAACGGCCGCCAGCGCGCTGGCGGCGCGGCGGCTGGACGTTCCGCTGTCGATCGTGCTGGTGCTGGTGGGGCTTCTGCTCAGCTTCATGCCCTTCATGCCCGAGGTGCAGCTTCGGCCGGACCTGGTGCTGACCCTGCTTCTGCCGCCGCTGCTCTATTCGGCGGGCGTGGGCATGAGCTGGCGCGGCTTTCGGGCGGAACTGCGCCCGATCCTGCAGCTCGCGGTCGGGCTGGTGGTGTGCACCGCGGCGGCCGTCGCCTTTCTGGCCCATGCGTTGCTGGCGCTGCCGCTGGCGGTGGCCTTTGTGCTGGGCGCCGTGGTCTCGCCGCCCGACGCAGTGGCGCCCATGGCGGTGGCCCGCCGCTATGCCCTGCCCCAGCGCGTGCTGACCATCCTGGAAGGCGAAGGGCTGGTGAACGATGCCACCGCCCTGATCCTGTTCAGCCTGGCGGTATCGGCGGTGGTGGAAGGGTCGCAATTCTCGCCGGCCGCGGCGCTGGGCACGTTCCTTCTGATCGTGGCGGGCGAGATCGCCTGGGGCCTGGCCATCGGCTGGCTGGGCCTGGCACTGCGCCGCTGGGCGCGCGAGACGCGGGTGGAAATGGTGATCGCGCTGCTGACGCCGTTCGCCGCCTTCTGGGTGCCCCATGCCCTGGGCGGGTCGGGCGTGCTGGCCACTGTTACCGCCGGTCTTTACGTCAGCTGGAACGGCCCGCGCTTCATCTCACCCGCCACCAGGCTTCAGGGCTTCTTCGTCTGGGACATGGTGGTCTATGTCATCGAGGGCGTGATCTTCCTGTTGACCGGGTTGCAGGCCCGGACGATCGCAGAGCGCATGCCGCCGGGAGGCTGGCAGCAGGTGGCGATCGCGTCGGCAGCCGTCTGCGTGGTGGTGATCCTGGTGCGCTTTGCCTGGGTGTTCGCCAACGCCTGGCTGGCGCGCTTCCTGCCGCCCGGACGGGGCAGGGCCACTCCCCCCTGGCGCCAGGTCTTCATCATCGCCTTCACGGGGGTGCGCGGCGTGGTCTCGCTGGCCGCGGCCCTGTCCATCCCCTTCATGGCGGGCGGGTCGCCCTTTCCCCATCGCGACCTGGTGCTGCTGGTCACCTTTGTGGTGATCCTGGTGACGCTGGTCGGCCAGGGGCTGAGCTTTGGCCCGCTGATCCGCAAGCTGGGGCTGGTGGATGAAGGCCGCAAGGAAGCCGCCGAGGCCAAGCTGCACGAGGTGGCGGCGCGGGTCAAAGGCATCGACGCGGCGCTGGCGCGGCTGGACAAGCTGGAAGGTGTGGCCACCTCGCCCCAGACCGCCAATGCCCTGCGCCGGCGCAACGAAGACCGGCGCGCCTATTTCGTCGCCGCCTGCGAGGATATTTCCGAAGGCAATACGGTGCTCAGCTCCACCGAACTGCAATTGCGCTTCCTGGAAGCGGAGCGGGCCAGCATCGCCGACCTCTATTACCAGGGCGAGATCGACGACGATGCCCGCCGCCGCATCGAGCGCGAGCTGGATCTGGAAGAGGCGCGGTTGCGCCATGCCGCAGAGAGCGGCGCGCCCAGAGTCTAAGTTAAGTGAACCCCCTCTGTCGCAGCTCGGTCGCCTCTGGCGACCCATCGCTGCGACATCTCCCCCTTTTTATGCGCTTCGCGCAAAAGGGGAGGGAGCCGGTGTTTGATCAAGCAGGCTTGCGCCACACCAGCAGGGGGCAGGTCATGGTCTGCACCACCTCGCCGCGCTGGTTCCTGGTTTCGCAGCGGATGGTGACCACGCCGCGGTCCGGTTTGGAGCGGGATGGCGTCACCGCCAGCACTTCGCCTTCCAGATGCAGTTCGTCGCCGGGCCGCGTGGGGCGCGGCCATGCGATATCGGCGCCCGCCCCGATCAGCCCGCCCGCGACAGGGGCGCTTTGGACCAGAAGCGACATGGTGATGGCGGCGGTGTGCCAGCCGCTGGCGGCCAGTCCCCCGAAGAACGTGTCCTTCGCAGTCTCCTCATCCAGGTGGAAAGGCTGGGGATCGAACTGGCGGGCGAAGGCCCTGATCTGATCGGCATCAAGAGTGTGGGCGCCGCTGGTAAAGCGCGCGCCCACCACGAAATCCTCGAGATACAGTCCAGCCATGGACCGATGTTAGGAAGTGATGAGCTTTTTGGCTATCTCGGCCACCCGCTTGCCCTGGAAGCGTCCGACCGCCAGTTCGGCGTCGGTGGGGCCCGCCGGCGGATTGCCGGACACGACCGAGGCACCATAGGGCGTGCCCGCGCCGGCGAACATCACGCCATCGGCAAAGCCGGGGGGCACGATGATCAGGCCCAGATGCGCCATCACCGGATAGAGCGAGAGCGAGGTGACTTCATTGCCGCCATGGGGCGTGGCCGAACCGGCGAAGGCCGAACCCACCTTGCCGTTCAGTGCGCCCTTGGCCCACAGCCCACCCAGCCCGTCGATATAGGCCTTGAGTTCGGACGACACCGCGCCGAAACGGGTGGGGGTGCCGAAGATGATGGCGTCTGCCCATACCGCATCGTCGGCGGTGGGCGCCTCATACAGAGCGTTCATGGCGTCGGCGGACTCCTGCCAGCCCGGCACAGAGCTCATGATGTCGACCCCGATCAGCTCACGGGCCCGGCGCAGGCGCACTTCGGCGCCCACGGCGCGGGCGCCTTCGGCCACGGCCTCGGCCAGCCGCTGGATGGTGCCGGTGCGGGAATAGAAGGGGATCAGGATCTTGGGGGCCGACATGGCTGTCTCCGTGGGTTTGAAACACAGAATGCTACATGGAGGCTGGGCTCCATTCTGAAAACTGGGATAATATAGATCGACTTGTTCGAGTAAGTTGAATGGACAGCCAACCTCACGCTCCGACCCTGGACCAGATCGCGGTATTCCTGGCCGTGGTGGAGACGGGCAGCTTCGCCGCCGCCGGCCGCAAGCTGGGGCGCGCGACCTCGGTGGTCAGCTATGCCGTCACCAATCTGGAATCCCAGCTTGGCCTTTCACTGTTCGCGCGCGCAGGCAGCCGCAGACCCCAGCTGACCGAAGCAGGACGGGCCATCCTGTCGGACACGCGCGGCATTGCCATCGCGCTGGATGGTCTTCTGGCCAAGGCGCGCGGGTTGACCGGGGGGCTGGAGGCGGAAGTCTCGCTGGTGGTCGATGTGATGCTGCCGGCGAACCGGCTGGTGAAGGCGCTGGATGATTTCCGACGCCACTTCCCCACCGTGGCCCTCAGGCTGGAGGTGGAAGCGCTGGGCGCGGTGACCGAGCGCGTGCTGGGAGGGCGCGTGGCCTTCGGCATCAGCGGACCTCTGGAGCTGGAGAGCGATCTTCTGGTGCGTGGGCCCGCCGGATCGGTGAAGCTGATCGCCGTGGCCGCGCCCGATCATCCGCTGGCGCTGATCCAGGGCGCCATCGGCGCGAACCTGGCGCGCGATCATGTCCAGCTTGTTCTGACCGACCGTTCGCCGCTGACCGCGGGACGCGACTTCGGCGTCCTGTCGGTCAAGAGCTGGCGGCTGGCCGATCTGGGCGCCAAGCACGCGCTGCTGCTGGCGGGACTGGGCTGGGGCAACATGCCAAGGTTCATGGTGCGCGAAGACATCAAGCGCGGGCGGCTGGTGGAACTGAACATGGAAGGCCCCGGCGAGATGCTCTATGCGCTGCACAGCGTCTATCGCAGTGCCCAGCCACCCGGTCCCGCCGGTGCCTGGCTGATGGAGCGGCTGTCGATGGGCGCGCCATCGGCAGCAGGCAAAGAATTTCGCTGAAGGACCGCAGAGGAGTCTCGCCCATTCCCACGAAGGCGCGTAAGCTTTTGCCTGCCTGATACCAAACCATGGAGTGGATGACATGGCAGCGAAGAAGAAAAAGAAGAAAGCAAAGAAGCCGGCAAAGGCCGTAAAGGCCAAGAGGGCGGCCCCAAGGAAGGCATCGAAGAAGAAGGCTTCGAAGAAGAAAGTGGCGAAGAAGGCCGCCGCCAAAAAGGCCAAGGCGCCTGCGAAGAAGGCCGCCAAGAGGAAAACGGCACGGAAGGCTGCCAAAAAAGTCGCCGGCAAGCCGGCCCCGGCCAAGACAGTGACGCGGACGGTGGCCAGGAAAGCGGCGAAGAAGCCGGCCAGGAAGAAGCAGATCGTGGGCGAGGGCGATTACGCCGCCACCCGTGCCTTCGATGCCGACCAGGCTGCATTCGTGAAGCGCAACAAGGCCGCGATCCCCGAGATGGGCAAGGAAGCCGAAGCGGCGCTGGAAGGTCCGGAAGGCGCCGGACTGCGCGATGCCGAGGCCGCGGCGCTCGCACGCTCGCGCGACACGTTCTAGCAGGATCCCTTCGCGATCAGGAAAGCACCGCGCTCATGCCAGGGGGCGGTGCTTCTCTCAGAGGCCCGGTCGCAGGACCGCCGCGCTATTTTTTGTCCGCCTTGAAGTCCAGGGCACAGCCGTTCGTGCAATAGCGCAGGCCGGTAGGCCCGGGCCCGTCCGGGAAGACATGGCCCAGATGGCCGCCGCAGCGGGCGCAGTGGAATTCAGTGCGGATCATGCCGTGGCTGGTGTCGGTGCGGGTCTCGACCGCGCCCGGCAATGTGTCGAAGAAGCTGGGCCAGCCGGTACCGCTGTCGAACTTCATGTCCGCATCGAACAGCTGGGCGCCGCAACCGGCGCACTGGAACTCGCCTGGACGCTTTTCCCGGTCGAGGGGGCTGGATCCGGGCCGCTCGGTGCCATGTTCCACCAGCACACGATGCTGTTCGGGGGTGAGATCACGCAATTTGACGTCGCTCATGATGGTTTCCTTTCCCCTGTCATACGCGGGAAAGTGCAAAAAGTTACAGCGGTCAGGCGGGGGCCTGGGCCACCACCATTTTCAGCATGCCGCTGAGGGTGCCGGTGTTGCCGAAGGCAAGTCCCGCGTCGTAGACGACATCGTCCACTTTCCAGCCGGTGTCGGTGCGGATCAGCACCAGGATGTCATGCCATTGCGCCGGCTTCTGGCCGGCCGCGGCGTGGGCGGGCGGCGTGTGGGTCAGTGTCACCGGACAGCGCGCGGTCTTCGCATCACCCGTGCAATCACCCACCTGCCAGCCTGTGGCACCCTCGAACATGGACGTGAAGATGTCGCCCTCGATCAGGGGCGGGGCGGCGCCCTTCACCTTGGCGTCGAAACGGACCTGGGCGGCCTGTGCTTCGTTCAGCATGCGGTTCAGCCGCGGCGAAAGCACTGCCGCATAGCGCATGCGCCCGGTAGCATCGGGAAGGCTGCCCCTGCGCGGCAGCGCACCATAGACATTATAAAAAGCGTTGGCTGCGGCCTGCATGGCGCCATCCGCCCGGGCCGGAGTGGCCGCCGCCCAAGCCAGCAGCAGCGCCAGTAAAGCGAGCCGCCGCATCAGCTCCGCTGCTTCAGGCTGTCGCGGATCTCGCGCAGCAGAAGAATGTCTTCCGGCGGGGGCGGCGCCTCTGTCGCGGCGGGCGGAGCCTGCATCCGGTTGATGGTGCGGATCAGCAGGAACAGGGCAAGCGCCACCACCAGGAAGTTGATCACCGTATTGACGAACACGCCGTAATTGATGGTGACAGCGCCCGCCTTCTGGGCATCGGCCAGCGTGAGGACATCCGGGCCCTTCAGGGTGACGAAGAAATTGGAGAAGTCGATCCCGCCCATCAAAAGCCCGATCGGCGGCATGATCACATCCTTGACCAGCGAATTGACGATGCCGCTGAAGGCGGTACCGATCACCACACCGACCGCCAGGTCGATGACATTGCCGCGCATGGCGAATTTCTTGAATTCCTCGAACATGAAGCGTTCCCGTCCTTGAAGTCCGGCAGGGACGAAGGCTAGTGCCGCCGACCGCCGCCAACAAGCGGGCCCTGGCCAGTTATCCTGATAAAGACCGCCGCCACGGCCAGGCCCACCAGCGCGCCAGTGGTATTGGCGATGAAATCTCCCAGTTCCGCGTCCCTGCCCAGAAGGCCCTGCAGGATTTCCAGCACGCCGCCCAGCGCGATAATGCCCAGGATCGCCCAGGCCAGCGGCCGGCGCAGGCCCACGACAAGCGTCGCCATCGCGGCCAGGCCGAAATAGGCCGTGAAATGCTCTGCCTTGTCCCAGATGTGCTGGGCCACGGTTGGCGGGTTGGGGGTCAGTTCGCCCCAGGCGATCAGTGCCACGCCCGGCCAGAACAGCCACACGGCCAGAAACCGCAAAAACCGCATCAGGGATATCATCGAGCGCGTCGATCCGTTGGGCCGCTGACGCTCCTGTGACGGGCCGCCATGGCAATTCAGAGGCGACCATAGGGCGGAAATGCCGGAAAGCCGCAAGGGACCAATCCATGCGACCTTTTTGAAGCGACGTGTCGGCGGTCAGTTACGCCGCACCGGCAAAGCCAGATGCACGCCAAATCCCCGGGGCGAGGATTCGAAATGCAGCTCGGCATCGATTTCGGCGGCCAGGCTGCGCATTACCCGAAAGCCCAGGCCGCTGGCCGTGCGGGGATCCAGACCATCGGGCAGGCCCCCGCCATTGTCGCTGACCGAGACCCGAAGCCGGCCGTCAACACCGGGGCCGCACTCCACGCAGAGGATCACCTGCCCGCCATCGGGGCGCGCATATTTCATCGCGTTGATGAACACCTCGCACAGGATCAGCACCAGGGGCTGGACCTGGCGCGTGCGTACCATCGCACCCTGCCCGCTGTGAATCACCTGAACCTGCTGCTCGGGCGAAGCCAGGGCCGAAACCAGTGCGTCGGTCACCTCTTTGAGGTGCGGAAGAAGTTCGGTCTCCCCCTCGAACGGCGCATGGGAGAGGAGCCGGTGCAGGTGGGCAATGGTGTTGATGCGCGCGCCGATCCCATCGAGCAGCAGCCGGACCTCGGCCGTACTGGGCGGGTCGGGCTGGCGGGCGATGCTGGTGGCCTTCATGCGTACCATGCTCACGAGCAGGGTCAGGCTGTTGGCGATGCGATGATGGGCCTCCGCCGCGGGATCCTGCGCCGGGAGGCTCTCGAATTTGGGCTGTCTGAGGGTGGTGTCCATGACGGTCCCCCTTTCGCTTCGAACTATGCTCCCGTAATGGCCCCGCGTAAATAGAAATCATTCTGAAAAAACAATAACTTATATCAGCAATCGGCAGCGGTTGCGCCACTTGCTCCACTGCCTCAAGGGAACTCCGTCCCCGGCTCGTTCGTTAGACTGAAAAGCGTAAATTTCAGCCACTTACTCAAAATCAGATATTCGGGAGCATTGCGATGAACGATCTCAGCCGGGGCGAGCGGTTGCAGATTATGCTGACGCAGGAGGAGCTTGACGCGCTGGACAGCTGGCGCTTCGCAGCCCGCATGCCCAGCCGGGCGGCGGCGGTTCGCGAGCTCCTGAAGCGGGGCCTGGACGCAAAGGGTTTCGACACCGCCGAACTGGGCAGCCAGTCCAGGGATTTTGGCGTCATGGGGCTGCGGGCCGGTAATGGCGCGGGCCACGCCGACGGCGAAGACGCCTAGCCCCGATTCCGGGCGATCCCGGGCTGAGCCGGGCTTGGCGGCCACGCCGCCCTTGCATTTTTGCCCATATTCCTCTTAAACGCGCCCCTCCGGGCGGCCCGGCCGGACATGCCGTGGCAGCCCCGAACGCAACTCGAGCCTTTCGCGGCTCCAAAGGAAAGCAAAATGTCCAAGATGAAGACCAAGTCGGGCGCCAAAAAGCGCTTCAAATTCACCGCCAAGGGCAAGATCAAGACGCACCAGGTCGGCAAGCGCCACCGGTTGATCAACAACTCGCCCGAACGCACCCGCAACCTGCGCGGCATGGACGTGCTGAGCGAATCCGAGACCCGGCGCGTGAAGCGCTGGATGCCCTATGGCGGAGGTATCTGAGCCATGAGCCGTGCACCCCGCGCCGTAGCCCGCCGCGCCCGCCGCAACAAGGTCCTTGACGCCGCCAAGGGCTTCCGTGGCCGCCGCAAGAACACGATCCGCACCGCCAATGCCGCGGTCGACCGGTCGCTCCAGCACAATTACATCGGCCGCAAGGAGAAGAAGCGCAATTTCCGCGCCCTCTGGATCCAGCGCATCAACGCCGCCGTGCGCGAGCATGGCCTCACCTACAGCCGATTTATCAGCGGGCTCGCGCAGGCGGGCATCGCGATCGACCGCAAGGTGCTGAGCGACCTCGCCATCCACGAGCCCGCCGCCTTCAAGGCTCTGGTGGATCAGGCGTCGAAGGCATAGAGCGCAATCGGGCGAAGCGCACAGCGCATAGCCCGTAAATTGCGCGACCGCCAAAGACTCTGGAGCAAGATCACAATTCCAAGAGAAGCGATCTTGCTCTAGAAGCCACCGGAGCGTAACGGGGCCTTCGGGCTCCGCCATTCTCTTCGGGGTTTTCATGACCGATATCGCTTCGCTGCAATCGCAGATCCTGGCCGACATAAACGCGGCCGGCGATGAGGCCGCGCTGGATGCGGTGCGCGTCGCCGCGCTGGGCAAAAAGGGCAGCGTCAGCGCCCTCCTCGCCACCATGGGCAAGCTCACGCCCGAGGAACGCAAGCAACAGGGCCCGCTGGTCAACGGCCTGAAAGACACCGTCACCGACGCCATCGCCGCGCGAAAGGCCCAGCTGGCCGACGCGGCACTGGAAATGCGGCTGGCGTCCGAAAAGGTGGATGTGACCCTGCCGCCGGTGCCCGAGAACAGCGGCACGGTGCATCCCATCTCGCAGGTCTTGGAAGAGATCACCGCCATCTTCGCCGACCTGGGCTTTGCCGTGGCCGAAGGACCGGATGTCGAATTCGACGACTATAATTTCACCAGGCTGAACATTCCGCCCGACCATCCTGCGCGCCAGATGCAGGACACTTTTTATGTTGCGCCCCAGCAGGGGGACCAGGGCGCCGCCCACGTTCTTCGCACCCACACCTCGCCGGTGCAGGTCCGGACCATGCTGGCCCAGAAGCCGCCAATCCGGGTGATTTCTCCGGGGCGCACCTATCGGGTGGACAGCGACGCCACCCATTCGCCCATGTTCCACCAGGTCGAGGCGCTGGTGGTGGATGAGGGCATACACCTGGGCCATCTGAAATGGACGGTAGAAGAATTCTGCAGGGCCTTCTTCGAGATCGACACGATCGAACTGCGCGCCCGTCCCAGCTTCTTTCCCTTCACCGAGCCCAGCCTGGAATGGGACATGCGCTGCGACCGTTCCGTGCCCGGCCAGATCAAGTTCGGCACCGGCAATGACTGGCTGGAGCTGGGCGGCAGCGGCATGGTCCACCGCAGGGTGCTGGAGAATTGCGGCATCGATTCGGGCAGATACAGCGGCTTTGCCTTCGGCTTCGGGCTGGACCGCATGGCGATGCTGAAATACGGCATACCCGACATCCGCAGCTTCTTTGAAAGCGACCTTCGGTGGCTGCGCCATTACGGCTTTGCCGCGCTGGATATCCCCACGCTGGACGGGGGGCTGTCACGATGAGTTGGGGCAGCAAGCACAGGCTCGCCTCCCCTTTGGGCGCGCAGCGCCCTGAAGGGGGAGGTGCCCGTAGCATCGCTTGTCGATGCGCAGGGCGGAGGGGGTCATAAAATGAAGTTCACATTATCCTGGCTGAAAGAGCATCTGGACACCGATGCCTCACCGGACCAGATCGCCGAGCGGCTGACGGCCATCGGCCTTGAAGTGGAAAGCGTCACCGATCCCGGCGCGGCGCTGAAGGATTTCGTGGTCGGCGAGATCGTTACCGCCGAGCAGCATCCCAATGCCGACCGGCTGCGCCTGTGCAGCGTCAGCGACGGAAAGGACACGCTGCAGATCGTCTGCGGCGCCCCCAATGCGCGCGCCGGCATCAAGGTGGTGCTGGCCCGGCCGGGCACAGTGATCCCCGCCACGGGCGAAGCCCTGAAGCTGGGCACCATCCGCGGCGTGGAATCGCGCGCCATGATGTGCAGCGCCCGCGAACTGCTGCTGGGCGAGGACCATGACGGCATCATCGAGCTGAAGCCCGGCGCACAGGTGGGCGCGCCGGTGGTCAAGGCGCTGGAGGAGGCCGGCCTTCTTTTCAGCGATCCGCTGTTCGAGGTCTCCATCACGCCCAATCGGGGCGATGCCGCCAGCGTCTGGGGCATTGCGCGCGACCTGGCCGCCAGCGGGCTCGGCACGCTGAAGACGGAAAAGATCGTTCCGGTGGCGGGCAGGTTCCCCTCGCCGAAAAAGATCACGCTGGATTTCTCGCCCGAGAACAAAGACGCCTGCCCCATCTTCGCCGGGCGGCTGATCCGCGGTGTCAAGAACGGTCCCGCTCCCAAATGGGTGCAGGAGCGGCTGAAGTCCGTGGGCATGAAGTCCATCTCGGCCCTGGTCGACGCCACCAACCTGATCTCCCAGGATCGCGGCCGCCCGCTGCATGTGTTCGACGCCGACAAGCTGAGCGGCAACCTGCATGCCCGCATGGCGCACGATCATGAACAGGTGCTGGCGCTGGACGAGCAGACCTATATCCTCGACGACCAGACCATCGTGATCGCCGACGACAGTTTCGCGCGCGGCATCGCCGGCATCATGGGCGGGCTGGACACCGGCTCGTTCGACGACACGGTGAACGTCTTCATCGAGTCGGCCTGGTTCGATCCGGCGCGCATCGCCCGCGCCGGCCGCAAGCAGGGCATCATCAGCGACGCGCGCTATCGCTTCGAGCGCGGCGTCGATCCGCAGTTCGTGCTGCCGGGCCTGGAAATGTGCACCCGGCTGATCCTGGAATGGTGCGGCGGTGAGGCTTCCGACGTGGTGATCGCGGGCGAACTGCCGCCGCCGCATGCGCCCATCGCCTTCGACCCCGATGTCGTTCGCCGTCTTGGCGGCATCACCGTGCCGCGCGAGGAGATCGTTCGCATCCTGGAGGCGCTTGGCTTTGTGGCCGAGGATCACGGCGCCCTGTTTCAGGTCGTGCCGCCCAGCTGGCGCCACGACATCGACGGCCCCGCCGACCTAGTCGAGGAAGTGGTCCGCATTCATGGCCTTGACGATGTGCCCTCCACCGCGCTGACGCGCACCAATGCCGTGGCCGCAGCCGTCCTGTCGGCTTCCCAGCGCCGCATCCGGGCCGCCCGCCGCGCCATCGCCGCCCGCGGATTCAATGAATGCGTCAGCTTCTCCTTCATCGCCCGTGAGCAGGCTGCGCTGTTCGGCGGCGGTGATGATGCGCGCCAGTTGTCCAATCCCATCGCCTCGGACCTGGATGCCCTCAGGCCTGCCGTGCTGCCGGTGGTTCTGGCCGCGGCCTCGCGCAACGCCGCGCGCGGTCTTTCCCCACAGCAGCTTTTCGAGATCGGTCCCGCCTTTGCCGGCGGCATACCGGGCGAGCAGCAGGCGGTAGCCACGGGCCTGCGCGTGGGCGCGCCCGAGCGCCACTGGAGCAAAGGCGGCACCCAGACCGATGTGTTCGCCGTGAAGGCCGACATGCTGGCGGCGCTGGAGGCGATAACCGGCGCCCCCATGACCGCGCCGGTCAGCGACAAGGCACCCGGCTGGTATCATCCGGGGCGCAGCGGTTCCATTGCCCTTGGCCCCAAGGTCATCGCACAATTCGGGGAAATTCATCCGAAGATACTGTCCGCCTTCGACCTCAAGGGTCCGGCCGCCGCCTTCGAGATTTTTCTGGATGCGATCCCGGCGGCCAAAAACAAGGGCAAGGCCAGGCCGCTCTTCACGCCCTCGCCCTTCCAGGCCATCGAGCGTGACTTTGCCTTCGTGGTCGACGCCGGAATGCCGGCCGGTGACATCGTCAAGGCCGCGCGCCTGGCCGAGCGGGGCCTGATCGATCAAGTCAGCGTGTTCGACATCTATGAAGGCACTGGTGTTCCGCCGGGCCACAAGTCGGTTGCCATCGCCGTGCGAATCCAGCCCAAAGACAGGACGCTGACAGAGGCCGAGATCGACGTGATCGCGCAGAAGATCGTCGCCGCCGCCGTGAAGCTGGGTGCGGTCCTTCGCGCCTAGTGTCGTGGTTCCGAAATTCGTTCGGAGCCCGATATAGAGATCATCCGGATTTCGGAATCGGGACACTAGCGGATGATGCGCCTTACCGCGGGAACGCGCTCTGCCAGCCTGCCGACCAGCATGGGTACGATCGTGCCGGCCACAAAAAACAGCGCCAGCGCGAAGGTGGCCGCACCGCCATGGAACGGTGCGAGCTTCAGATAGCCCGCCTTCACCAGCCCGATCACGATGGTGTTCAGCAGATAGATCGTGAAGGCGGAGCCGCCCAGCGCCAGCAGCACCCGTTCACGGGCAAACAGGGGTGATTGCACCAGCCCGTGCAGCGCCGGAATGGCGGCGATGCCGCATATCAGCAGGCGGGCCTGGGCCGGCAGATCCGTCCATTCGCTGAACAATGTCAGCGCGAACAGGCCAAGCCACAGAGGCAGCGCGCGGCGAAACCAGGGCTCTATCGTGGCGCTGTTCGCCGCCACCGCGCCACCGATGGCAAAGAAGAGGAAGTAGTTCGCGGTCCTGTCGAGATAGAGCACATCCGTCGCCGGCGCCGCAAAGAGCAACAGGCCCGCCGGCAGCGCGAAAGACCAGCGCAGGCCCGCGCGCCACAAGAGCGGCATCAGCGCGCTGTAGATGAACAGGACATAGACGTACCAAATCGAAAGCGCCGGGCTGCGGCGCGTATCGATCACCAGCTCGCCGATCCCCTGCGAAAGCCTGCGCGGCGGATCATCGACATAAATGAAGAAGTGGGACAGGTATTTTCCCACCACGATCAGCAGCCCGAACAGCACGAAAGGGACAAGCAGGCGCACCGCGCGCTCGCGCAGATATTTCGGATAGGCGTGCACCCCGATGCGATGCTTGCCGGTCAGCGCGAAGACATAGCCGCTCAGATACATGAAGAACGGCATGTGGAAACTGTATACGATGTCCTTGGCCTGGTCGTACCAGGCGTTACCCGCCGGATAACCCCGGGCCATCAGGTGGCCGAAGACAACCAGGAGAATCGCCAGGCCCTTGGCGCGATCGATGTCGGTGCGATGTGGCATCGGACCAATAGACCGGCCCTGCGGTCAGATTGGGTGACTTCGGTGTGACATCAGAATTGCAAAAGTTCCGGCCGCGCGCCGATCTGGGCCGCCAGTTTCTCGAATTCCGCCCGCGCGCGCGGGTTCGAGCGCTGGTGGCGCTCGGCGAAAATGAATTCGTTCTTCTGGGTATGCTCGAAGCCAGTGAATTCGGTCACCCGCACCTTGTAGCCATGCGCTTCCAGATAAAGCCCGCGCAGCACATTGGTGGCGTGCGAGCCGAATTCGCGCCGATGGAGGGGATGGCGCCAAAGCTGGTCCAGGGGACCCTTGGCATCCTCAAGCTGTCGCGCCACTTCCGCCTGGCAGCAGGGCACCAGCGCCACGAATTTCGCCTCATGGCGAAGTGCGAAGAGGATGGCTTCGTCGGTGGCGGTGTCGCAGGCATGGAGTGCGGTGACAATGTCCACCGGCCCGGCCTTGGCATCGGCGATGCGGCCTTCCACGAAGTCCATCCGGGCAAAGCCGCTTTCGGCGGCGATGGTGCGCGCCGTTTCGATCAGTTCGGGGCGGCTTTCCACCGCCAGCACCCGCCCGCGCCCGGCGGGGCCGAAATAGAGGTCATACAGGATGAAGCCCAGATAGGACTTGCCCGCCCCCAGGTCGGCCAGAACCGGATCGGGCTTCTCCTTGAGCGCCATGTCGATGGCCGGGCGGATCAGCTGGGCCAGGTGCTGGACCTGCTTCAGTTTGCGGCGGCTGTCTGCGTTCAGCCCGCCTTCCCGCGTCAGGATGTGCAGGGCTTTGAGCAGGGGGACCGACTGGCCGGGCCATAAGGCTTTCAGGGGGTCGGGGGCTTTCTGGGGGCGGCGGCGCATGGCGCCTTATAGCCCGGAACCCGCCGGAATTCGCCTGTTGGAGGCCGCGGCGCAAACTGGTAAAGCGCAGCCCAAATGGCCGAACTCTCCAATATCCGCAACTTCTCCATCGTCGCCCATATCGACCATGGCAAATCCACCCTGGCCGACCGGCTGATCCAGGTCACCGGCGCCCTCTCGTCCCGCGAGATGACCAACCAGGTGCTGGATTCCATGGACATCGAGCGCGAGCGCGGCATCACCATCAAGGCCCAGACCGTGCGCCTGGATTACAAGGCACAGGATGGCCAGACCTATGTCCTGAACCTGATGGACACACCCGGCCACGTCGATTTCGGCTATGAGGTGTCGCGCTGCCTTGCCGCCTGCGAAGGCGCGCTGCTGGTGGTGGACGCCAGCCAGGGCGTCGAAGCCCAGACCCTGGCCAATGTCTATCAGGCGATCGATGCCGGGCTGGAGATCGTGCCGGTCCTCAACAAGATCGACCTGCCCGCGGCCGATCCCGACCGGGTCAAGACCCAGATCGAGGATGTGATCGGCATCGACGCGTCGGAGGCCGTGCCCATCTCTGCCAAGACGGGCGTCGGCATCGACCTGGTGCTGGAAGCCATCGTCACCCGCCTGCCCCCGCCAAAGGGCGAGCTGAACGCGCCGCTGAAGGCGCTTCTGATCGACAGCTATTACGACGCCTATCTGGGCGTGGTGGTACTGGTGCGCATCATCGACGGCGAGCTGAAGAAGGGCCAGAAGATCCGCATGATGGCGGCCGACGCCGTCTATTCGGTGGAACAGATCGGCGTCTTCACCCCCAAGAAGGTGGCGGTGGAAAAGCTGGGGCCCGGAGAGGTCGGCTATATCACCGCCCAGATAAAGCAGGTGGCCGACACCAAGGTGGGCGACACCATCACCAACGAGCGCCACGGCACGCCCGAGGCCCTACCCGGCTTCAAGCCGGCGCAGCAGGTGGTGTTCTGCGGCCTGTTCCCGGTCGATGCCGCCCAGTTCGATGACCTGCGCGAGGCGCTGGGCAAGCTGCACCTGAACGACGCCAGCTTCACCTATGAGACGGAATCGTCGGCGGCGCTGGGCTTCGGTTTCCGCTGCGGCTTTCTGGGCCTTCTGCACCTTGAGATCGTGCGCGAGCGGCTGGAACGGGAATTCAACCTGGACCTGATCACCACCGCGCCCAGCGTGATCTATCACATCTACATGAATGACGGCACCATGAAGGAGCTGCACAACCCGGCCGACATGCCCGATGTCACCTACATCGACCATATCGAGGAACCATGGATCAAGGCGACGGTGCTGGTGCCCGATGAATATCTGGGCAGCGTCTTGAAGCTGTGCGAGGACAGGCGGGGCCGCCAGGTGGAGCTGACCTATGCGGGCAGCCGCGCCATGGTGGTCTATCAGCTGCCGCTGAACGAGGTGGTGTTCGACTTCTACGACCGCCTCAAGTCGGTGTCGCGCGGCTATGCCAGCTTCGACTATCACATCGACAAATATGAGGAAGGCGATCTGGTGAAGATGTCGATCCTGGTCAATGACGACCCGGTCGACGCGCTGTCCATGATCGTCAACCGCCAGCGCGCCGAAGGCCGCGGCCGGGCAATGTGCGAAAAGCTGAAAGAGCTGATCCCGCGCCACATGTTCAAGATTCCGATCCAGGCCGCCATCGGCGGCAAGGTGATCGCGCGCGAAACGCTTTCCGCCCTGCGCAAGGACGTCACCGCCAAATGCTATGGCGGCGACATTTCCCGCAAGCGCAAGCTTCTGGACAAGCAGAAGGAAGGCAAGAAGAAGATGCGCCAGTTCGGCAAGGTGGACATTCCCCAGGAAGCCTTCATCGCCGCCCTGAAGATGGACGACAACTGACGATGGCGGCCGTCGCCCTGATCGACTATGGCTCCGGCAACCTGGCGAGCGCCGCCAAGGCGCTGGCGCGCGCCGCCGACGGCAAACAGGAGATCATCACCACTGCCGATCCTGACGTGGTCAAGGATGCCGAGCGCATCGTGCTGCCCGGCGTGGGCGCCTTTGCCGACTGCATGAAGGGCCTCTCGGCCGTTCCCGGCATGATCGATGTGCTGCGGGAAAAGGTGCTGAAGCAGGGCGCGCCTTTCCTGGGCATCTGCGTGGGCATGCAGCTTCTGGCCACCGAGGGCGTGGAGTTCGGCCATCACGCCGGGCTGGGCTGGATCGCTGGCCAGGTGGTGAAAATCACGCCCAACACCTTTGCCGCCAATGAACCGCCGCTGAAGATCCCGCATATGGGCTGGAACGAGCTGACGGTGGTGCGGGCGCATCCGCTGCTGGCGGGGCTTCCCGACAAGGCCCATGCCTATTTCGTCCATAGCTTCGAACTGAAGCCGGCGCTGCCTGAAGACCTGATCGCCACCACCGATTATGGCGGACCGCTGACGGCTGTGGTGGGCAACGAGAATGTCGTGGGCACGCAATTTCACCCCGAAAAGAGCCAGGCGGTGGGCCTGAAGATCCTTTCCAACTTCCTGAGCTGGCGCCCATGATCCTGTTTCCCGCCATCGATCTGAAGGACGGCGTCTGCGTGCGCCTGAAGAAGGGCGTTATGGAAGACGCCACCGTCTTCAACACCGATCCTGCCGCGCAGGCGCGCGCCTTCAAGGCGCAAGGCTTTGAGTGGCTGCATTGCGTGGACCTGAACGGTGCGTTCGCCGGCCACAGCGCCAACGCCGAAGCGATCAAATCCATCCGCGCCGCCATCGAGCTGCCGATCCAGTTGGGCGGCGGCATCCGCGACATGGCGGCGGTCGAAGGCTGGCTGGCAGCGGGTATCACCCGGGTGATCCTGGGTACCGCCGCGCTGACCGATCCGGATTTCGTGAAGTCCGCCGCGCGGGCCTTTCCCGGCCGCGTGGTTGTGGGCGCTGACGCGAAAGGGGGGAAGATCGCCACCCAGGGCTGGGCCGAGATCAGCGAACTGACCCCGGTGGAGCTGGGTAGGCGCTTCGAGGATGCCGGCGTGGCCGCGATCCTTTTCACCGACATCGACGGAGACGGGCTGCTCAAGGGCGTGAACGTCGCCGAAACCGCCGCCCTTGCCGGGGCACTTTCCATTCCGGTCATCGCCTCGGGCGGGGTCGGCTCCATCGCCGACATCGACGCGCTTATGGCGGCGGGCGAGCCCAACATCGAGGGCGTGGTGGTGGGCCGGGCGCTTTACGACGGCCGGCTGGACCCCGGCGAGGCCCTGGCGCGCAGCCGCGCCTGATTGCCTATCGTCCGCCGCTGAGGCGACGGGTCAGTTCGTCCAGTTGCTCCAGTGTCTTGTAGCCGATGCGGACTTCCCCACCTTCATCCCCATTGTGGGTAATATGCACCTTCAGTCCCAACTTATTGGAAATGCTGGATTCCAGGTCCACGATGTTCGGATCGCGCGGGGGTTTTCCACCGGGCTTGTGCTTTTTGGGTGAACGCTGTTCGGCTTCACGGACGGTCAGTTCGCCGGCGATCAGTTCCATGGCGCGGGCGTACGGATCAGGCTCACCGATCAGTGTTCGGGCATGGCCCGCCGTCAGTTTGCCCTCGCGCAGCAGCGCTTTCACCGCGTCAGGCAGGCGCAGCAGGCGGATGGTGTTGGCGATGTGGCTGCGGCTCTTGCCCACCTCGCGGGCCACGTCGTCCTGGGTCCGGCCGAACTTCTCGATCAGTTCCTCATAGGCCGACGCCTCCTCGATCACATTGAGGTCGGCGCGCTGGACATTCTCGATGATGGCGATTTCCAGCGCCTGGTCGTCCGGCAGTTCGCGCACCACCACCGGCACGTCGTGCAGCTTGGCCATCTGCGCGGCGCGCCAGCGGCGCTCGCCCGCCACGATCTCATAGGAATCGGGACCGATGGGCCTGACCAGGATGGGCGAGAGCACGCCCTTTTCCTTGATGGATGCCGCCAGGTCCGCCAGCGGCTGTTCGTCGAAACTCTTGCGCGGCTGATACTTGCCGGGCCTCAGGAAAGCGACCGGCAGGGAACGCGTGTCCTTTGCGCGCGCGGGCTCGCCCTTCACCGCGGCGACTTCATCGCCGATGAGCGCGGACAGGCCACGGCCAAGGCCTCGCGGCCGGTCGGCGGGAGGAGGAGGGTTCATGCTGCGGTCCGTATGCGTTCGCGCTGGATCAGTTCGCCCGCCAGCTTGATATAGGCCTGGCTGCCGGGACAGCGCAGGTCATAGACCAGCGCCGGCACGCCATGGCTGGGCGCTTCGGAAATGCGCACATTGCGCGGGATGATGGTGGCATAGACTTTTTCGCCCAGCGTCTGGCGCACATCGGCGGCAACCTGATCCGACAGCTTGTTGCGCTTGTCGAACATGGTCAGCACGATGCCCTGCATCTCCAGCGACGGGTTGAGCTTGTCCTTGACGAGTTCGATGGTCTTCATCAGTTGCGACAGCCCTTCCAGCGCGAAGAACTCGCACTGCAGCGGCACCAGCACCGCATCCGCCGCCGCCATCGCATTGAGCGTGAGGAGAGTGAGCGAGGGCGGGCAATCGATCAGGACATAGGAAAAAGATTGCCCGTCCCTGCCAGACGCTCCGTGTACTGAATATTCTTCCAGCGCATCGCGCAGGATGAAATTGCGCCGGGGCATGTCGATCAGCTCCAGCTCCGCACCCGACAGGTCCACGGTGGCCGGCAGAAGCGACAGGCCGGGAATGCGGGTCGGCACAATGGCGTCGGCAAGCTTCGCCTGGCCGGTCAGCACTTCATACGTGGTCATGCCCCGGTCCTGGCGGTGGATGCCCAGCCCGGTGGACGCATTGCCCTGCGGATCGATGTCGATCAGCAGCGTGGGCTCGCCGATGGCGGCCAGCGCGGTACCCAGATTGATCGCCGTGGTGGTCTTACCGACGCCGCCCTTTTGGTTGGCGACGACCAGGATGCGAGGCTTTTTTGGGGGCGCGGTCATGGGGCTCGAGTTCTCTCACCTCCAATATAGCACCCGATGGATCGGAAAGGCTTGGGAACTGAGAGACCTTCATGCTCCAACATTTATGGGCTTCGGTCAATTCTTCCCCCACATTTCGCCCCTTCAGGAACAGGCAGACGGTCCTCGGGCCTGTGAATCGATGGGCATACGCCAGCAGCCCAGGCAGGGGAGCACAGGCGCGGGAAGTAATGACGTCGAATATCTGGGCAGGTGCGTCCTCCATCCGGGCATTGACCACCCGGACATCCAGTTCCATCCGCGCGGCCGCGGCGGTCAGGAAGGCACTTTTCTTGGCGGTAGCCTCGAACAGGGTGACCTTGAGCCGGTCCCGCAGCATCGCCGCCAGCACCAGGCCCGGAAACCCGGCCCCCGAACCCATATCGGCCAAAGTCATATCGCGAGTTCCCGCAGTTCCGGGAATATGGCTGGCCAATTGGGCGCTGTCCCAGAAATGACGTCGCCACAGATCGTCCAGGCTCCCCCGGGAAACCAGGTTGTGGCGGCTGTTCCAGTCCACCAGCATGTCGGCATAGGTCTGCAGGCGCGCCAGTGTTTCACGTGAAACACCGGAACCCGTCGCAAACACCTCGGGGCCGAACGGCTCAGGCACGACGTCTATCGGACTTCTGGCCCTTTACGTGGGCCAGGATCAGGGTCAGCGCCGCCGGGGTGATGCCTTCAATCCGGGAAGCCTGTCCCAAAGTGGCGGGGCGGATAAGTTCAAGCTTCTGGCGCACCTCGTTGGACAGGCCCGCCACCGCGCCATAGTCCAGCGCGGAGGGCAGGCTGCGGGCCTCATCGCGCCGGAAGGCCAGAATGTCGGCGTCCTGCCGGTCCAGATACCCCGCATATTGGGCATCGACCTCCATTTGCTCGACCACATCTGGGTCAAATGCCGCCATTTCCGGCCAGATGCGAGCCAACGCGGGGAAATCCACCAGCGCCAGCAGGTCCAGGGCAGAGCGGCGCACGCCATCCTGCCGCACGGGAATGCCGTGCCGGGCGGCCTCGTTGGGTGTCAGCGAGAGGTGGGCCATTGTTTCACGTGAAACAGACAGGCGTTCCAGCTTGGCGGAGAAGGCGGCGGAACGTTCCAACCCTACGATCCCACCCTCCAGTCCCAAACCGGTCAAGCGCTGGTCGGCATTGTCCGCGCGCAGCGTCAGGCGGTACTCAGCCCGGCTGGTGAACATGCGATAGGGTTCGCTGACCCCCCTGGTCACCAGATCGTCGATCATCACCCCGATATAGGCCTGGGCCCGCTCCAGGATGACGGCGCCAGACCCGCCAGCCGCGCGGGCGGCGTTCCAGCCCGCCATCAGGCCCTGGGCCGCGGCTTCTTCATAACCCGTGGTGCCGTTGATCTGCCCCGCCAGAAAGAGGCCGGGAACGCGCTTGACCTCCAACGCCGCGGTCAACTCGCGCGGATCGACATAATCATACTCGATCGCATAACCGGGACGGCGCACCGCCACCCTTTCCAACCCCGGAATCGTCGCCAGCAGCGCATGCTGGACATCCTGGGGCAGGGAGGTCGAAATCCCGTTAGGGTAGACCGTATCGTCGCTAAGTCCTTCTGGTTCAAGGAAAATCTGGTGCGACTCGCGGTCCGCAAAGCGGCTGACCTTATCCTCGATGGAGGGGCAATAGCGCGGCCCGGTGCTGGCGATCTGACCCGAATACATCGGCGCCCGGTGCAGGTTCGCCCGGATGATGTCGTGGGTGGCCGGCGTGGTGCGGGTGATGCCGCACTGGATCTGGGATGTGGTGATCGCCGACGTCATGAAGGAAAAGGGCAGGGGCGGATCATCGCCCGGCTGCATCTCAAGCCGCTGCCAGTCAATGGTGCGCCCATCCAGCCGGGGCGGCGTGCCCGTCTTCAGGCGCCCCATCTGAAGGCCCAGGCCGTAAAGCGTGCGCGACAGGCCGATGGATGGTGCCTCAACGCCATCGCCCACCTTCATCCGCCCGGCGGGGATTTTGGTCTCGCCGACATGGATGAGACCATTGAGGAAGGTGCCGGTGGTCAGCACGACCTTGCCGCACAAAATCGTTTCGTCGTCCGCCGTCATTACGCCGGTGACGATTCCGTCCTTTAAAATCAGGTCTTCTGCGGCCGCCTCGCGAATTTCCAGATTCCGAATTTCGCC
>Ga0209935_1000599_pt1 | contig 80252 bp, 77 predicted proteins | sample ThiBio_1000_plan_2_FD_183958 | JGI IMG/M metagenome (GOLD analysis project Ga0209935, IMG submission 183958) | Wastewater bioreactor microbial communities from Cape Town, South Africa - Thiocy_cont_1000_plan (SPAdes) | ecosystem: Engineered > Bioreactor > Thiocyanate-remediating >... | reverse complement strand
AGCTCTCGGTGAAGGTGTCGGCGCCGCGCATCGTCTGGGGTCTTGGTTGCAACTGTCGGAGGTGTCAACTTCCAACGCCTGAGGCCTGTCACGCGCCGACTGGTGGGAGAGGTATTTCAGCAGCCTGTTAGGCGCGTGGGCAAGCACCGCTCCAAGGCCGTCACGCTGTACCGCCAGGGCGAGGTCAACCTGATCGTCAACGCCCAGCCCGATTCCTTCGCGCGCAGCCGCTTCGACGCGCATGGCACCTCTGTCTGCGCGCTGGGCGTGCGCTGCGCCGACCCGCTCGCCGCCGTGGGCCGCGCCACCGCCATGCGCTCGCAGCGGCACGACAGTCCGGTCGGGCCGAACGAGCTGCGCGTGCCGGCCGTGGTCGCGCCCGGCGGCAACCTCATTCATTTCGTGCCGGAAGCGCTGGGCGCCAACGGCCTGTACGAAGCCGACTTCATCCTCGAAGACGGCGGCGCCGACGAATCCGATGCCGGCCTGCAGCGCATCGACCATGTGGCGCTGGGCCTGGCGGTCGACCAGCTGGATACCTGGGTGCTCTTCACGCGCGCGGTGCTCGGCCTGGAGCCCGGCGAGAGCCTGGAGCTGGCCGACCCCTTCGGCCTCATCCGCAGCCGCGGCGTCGCCAATGCCGACCGCAGCCTGCGCCTGGTGCTCAACGTGTCGCTCAGCCAGCGCACCCGCACCGCCCGCACGCTGAGCGTGACCGGCGGCGGCGCGGTGCATCACATCGCGCTGAGCTGCGCGGACATCTTCGACACCGCCGCGAAGCTGCGCGCCAACGGCACGCGCTTCGTGCCCATCTCGGACAACTACTACGACGACCTGGCGACGCGCATCGACCTGGCGCCCGAGCTGCTGGCGCGCATGCGCGAGGCGGGCGTGCTGTTCGACCGCTCGCCGGCCGGCGACTACCTGCATATCTACACGGAGAGTTTCGAGGGGGGACTGTTCTTCGAGGTCGCACAGCGCGTGGGCAGCTACGACGCATACGGTGCCCTCAACGCACCGGCGCGCATGGCTTCCCAGGCGCAGGATTGATTTGGTTTTTTCGTCAACACTGGAGACAACACATGGCAACCAACACAGCCCATGAGCCGCAAGGCAGGCACCAGTCGAAGAAGGCCGCCGCGAGCGGCTGGATCGGCTCGGCGCTGGAGTACTACGACTTCTTCATCTACGCCACGGCCGCGGCGTTGATCTTTCCGCAGATCTTCTTTCCCAAGGGCGACCCGAAGACGGCCATCATCGCCTCGCTCGCGACCTACGGCGTGGGCTACGTCGCGCGCCCCATCGGCGCCTTCGTGCTCGGCCACTGGGGCGACACGCACGGGCGCAAGCAGGTGCTGGTGCTGTGCATGTTCCTGATGGGCTTTTCCACCGTCGCCGTCGGCCTGCTGCCGACCTACGACCAGGTCGGCCTGCTGGCTCCCGTGCTGCTGGTGCTGCTGCGCCTGGTGCAGGGCTTCGCGGTGGCGGGCGAGATCTCGGGCGCCAGCTCGATGATCCTGGAGCACGCGCCCTTCGGTCGTCGCGGCTTCTTCGCGAGCTTCACGCTGCAGGGCGTGCAGGCCGGCCAGATCCTGGCGGCCGCCGTGTTCCTGCCGCTGGCGCACTACATGCCTGAAGAGTCGTTCAACTCGTGGGGCTGGCGCATTCCGTTCCTGCTGAGCTTCCTGGTGATCGTGGCCGGCTACATCATCCGCCGCGAAGTCGACGAGACCCCGGCCTTCGCCGAAGTCGACAAGAAGGGCGAAGTGGCCAAGGCGCCGATCATCCAGGCCTTCACCGACAGCTGGGCCGACATGCTGCGCGTGGTGTGCATGGCGCTGATGAACGTGATTCCGGTGGTGGCCACGGTGTTCGGCGCGGCCTATGCCGTGCAGGCCGCCTACGGCATCGGCTTCCAGAAAGACGTGTACCTGTGGATTCCCGTGCTCGGCAACATCCTGGCCGTGCTGGTGATTCCCTACGTGGGCAACCTGTCGGACCGCATCGGCCGCCGCCCGCCGATCATCGTCGGTGCGCTGCTGTCGGGGCTGCTGTCGTTCGTGTACCTGTACGCCATCAGCATCCGCAACGTGCCGCTGGCCATCGCCATGTCGCTGCTGATGTGGGGCATCGTGTACCAGGGCTACAACGCGACCTTCCCGAGCTTCTATCCGGAGCTGTTCCGCACCCGCAACCGCGTGTCGGCCATGGCCATCTCGCAGAACATCGGCACCACCATCACCGCGCTGCTGCCCGCGCTGTTCGCCGCCGTGGCGCCTCCAGGCTCGACCAACGTGTGGTTCACCGTCGGTGCCATCACCTTCGCGGTGACCGTGCTCGCGGCCCTGGCGGCACTGAGCGCACGTGAAACCTACCGCATCCGCATGAACGACCTGGGCAAGCCCGACGCGGTGCCGGTCGACAAGCAGGAATACGACCGCCTGCGCGAACAGACGCTGCAGGACGCGCGCCTGGCCAAGGCTGCCGCCTGAGGCTGAAGACCTTTCGCCTGCCAAGGGTTGTGGCGCCGTGAAGAATGGCGCCATGACCCTTTCTTCTTCCTCCCACCTCAAGATCGACTTCGTCTCCGATGTGTCCTGCCCCTGGTGCGCCGTTGGCCTGAGCTCGCTCGAGGCGGCGCTCAGGAACGTGGCGCCCGATGTGACGGCGGAACTGCACTTCCAGCCCTTCGAGCTGAATCCGCAGATGCCGCCCGAAGGCCAGGACACCTTCGAGCACCTCAACCAGAAGTACGGCTCCACGCGCGAACAGCAGGCGCAATCGCGCGAAATGATCCGCCAGCGCGGCGCGGCGGTCGGCTTCGAATTCAGCGCCGAAGGCCGTCCACGCGTCTACAACACCTTCAATGCCCACCGCCTGCTGCATTGGGCCGAGCTGGAAAGCCCGGCCAAGCAGGCGGCGTTGAAGAAGCTGCTGCTGAAGGCCTACTTCACCGACAGCCAGAACCCCTCGGACCCCGACGTGCTGGTGCGCGCGGCCACCGAAGCCGGTCTTGACGCGGCCCGCGCCCGCGAGATCCTGGCGAGCGACGAGTTCGCGCAGGAAACCCGCGAACGCGAGCGCATGTACACCGACGCCGGCATCCACTCGGTGCCCGCGATCATCATCAACGACCAGCACCTGATCTCCGGCGGCCAGCCGGTCGAAGTGTTCGAGCGCGCCTTGCGCCAGATTGCCGGCGCCGCGCCGGCGAGCCTGTCCGCAGCCTGACTTAGCTGGCGATTAGGCGCCGGCCTCGCGCGATGTCGCACGGGTAAAGCGCGTCAACGCGGGGCAGGGCACGGTGGTTGAGGAGACGTCTCCAATCACTGTCACGCTCAGGAGCTCCGAAGATGAAGAAGAAAAGCCTAATCGCCGCACTCGCCACATTCACGCTGGTGGCAGCGGCCTCCCTGCCTGCACTGGCCGACGAATACGGCAGGCATCCTTTCTACCTCCATGCCCTGTCCGACCTGCGCACCGCGGCCTGGCAGGTCGACCACCGCCGACCCGAAGACGGCCAGGTCTCGCGCGACGAGATGGTGGTGCTCGACGAGATCCACGCCGCCATCGGCGACCTGCAGCACGCCGCATGGCTGGACGGCAAGCCCGTCGAATGGCGCGAGCCCACCGACGCATGGCTGCCGCGCGAAGGCCGCCTGCACATGGCCATCGACCTGCTGCGCAAGGTGCGCTCCGACGTGGCGCGCGAAGAAGACGACCCGCGCTCGCGTCCGTTCCAGCAACGCGGCCTGGCGCATGTGGACGTGGCGCTCAACGCCGCGCAGCACGCCATCGGCGACGTGCGCCACCACGACATGCGCAGGGAGTGAGCCCGGTGGCCGCCACCGGTGGGTTCGTGCCGATGCGCCGCGCATCGATGGCGCTCGGCGCCTGCGTGCTGGCGCTGCTCGCGGCCTGCGCGAGCACGCCGGGCAACCAGCGGCCGCTGGTGTCGCTGTCGCTGCCTTCGGCGCAAGTCAATGACGCCACGCGCATGCGCTGGCTCGAACGCGTGAGCTGGGGCGCCAACGCCAGCAGCGACGCGCATCTTGCGCAGCGGGGCCTCGCGCTGTGGATGCGCGACCAGCTCAACCCGCGCCCCGCGCCGCTGCCGCCCGCGGCGCAGGCGCAGATCGACGCGATGGCCATCTCGCACACGCCACTCGACCAGCTCGTGCTCGGGCTCGATGCGCAGCGCAAGGCCGCCGACGCGATACCCGACGAAGACCAGAAGAAGGCCGCGCAGCAGGCCTACCAGCAGCAGCTCAACCAGCTGGCGCGCGAGGCACAGACGCGCTTTTTGCTGCGCGCGCTTTATTCGCCGAACCAGCTGCAGGAGCAGATGACCTGGTTCTGGATGAACCACTTCAACGTCAACCTGCGCAAGGACAACATCCGCGCGATGGTCGGCGACTACGAAGAGAACGCCATCCGCCCGCATGCGCTCGGCAAGTTCCGCGACCTGCTCGGCGCCACGCTGCATCACCCCGCGATGCTGCGCTATCTGGACAACGCGCAGAACGCCGCCAACCGCATCAACGAGAACTACGCGCGCGAGCTGATGGAACTGCACACGCTGGGCGTGGGCAGCGGCTATTCGCAGGGCGACGTGCAGGAGCTGGCGCGCGTGCTCACCGGCGTGGGCGTGACCTCGGCGCCGCTCGACGCGCCGCCGCCGAACATCCGCCCCGCGGTGCGCGCGGACTACGTGCGCAAGGGCCTGTTCGAGTTCAACCCGAACCGGCATGACTACGGGCCGAAGACGCTGCTGGGCCAGCCCATTCAAAGCCACGGCCTGGCCGAAGCCGACGAGGCGCTCGACCGCCTGGCGCGCGCGCCGGCCACCGCGCGCTTCATCTCGCGCAAGCTGGCCGTGTACTTCGTGTCCGACGATCCGCCGCAGGCACTGGTCGACCGCGTGGCCGCCGCCTTCACGCGCAGCGGCGGCGACATCGCCGTCACGCTGAAGGCGCTGTTCGAGTCGCCCGAGTTCACCGCGTCGCTGGGCCGCAAGTTCCGCGACCCGGTGCACTACGTGATCGCCGGCGTGCGGCTCGCGTATGACGACCGCGTGGCGCTGAACGTCAACCCGATGCTCAACTGGATCAACCGCATGGGCGAGCCGCTGTACGGCCACGAGACGCCCGATGGCTACCCGCTCAACGAAGCGGCATGGGCGAGCGCCGGGCAGATGAACACCCGCTTCGAGATCGCGCGCGCCATCGGCGCGAACGGCGCGGTGCTGTTCAGGGCGGACGACAAGGCGCCGCTGGAGAAGCCCGCGTTCCCGCAACTGGCCGAGTCGCGCGCCGTGCGTGCAATGCAGGGCGGGCTGAGCGCGGACACGCGAGAGGCGCTGGCGCAGGCGAAGAATCCGCAGGAGTGGAACACCTTCTTGCTGGCGTCGCCGGAGCTGATGCGCCGCTGAAGGTATTCGGTATTTCTCCCTCCCCCGCTGGGGGAGGGCAGGGGTGGGGGCAAGCGGCGCATCCATCGGGCGCCCTGCCTGCCCCCATCCCAACCTTCCCCCAGAGGGGGAAGGAGCAAGGCACAAGAAAGGACACCGTCATGCAACGTCGAGAACTCCTGAAGCTCATCGCCGCCGCGCCCGCCTTCGGCGCCGCAGGCCAGCTCATGGCCGCGCCCGCTGCCGAAGGCGCCAAGCTGCTCGTCGTGTTCCTGCGCGGCGCTTACGACTGCAGCAACCTGCTGGTGCCCACGAGCAGCGACTTCTACTACGCCTCGCGCCCCAACATCGCCATCCCGCGCCCCGGCACGCCCAACGGCGCGCTGCCGCTCGACGGCAACTGGGGCCTGCACCCCGCGCTCGCGCAGAGCGTGATGCCGATGTTCCAGCAGAAGCAGGCCTCCTTCATCGCCTTCGCCGGCACCGACGACCTCACGCGCAGCCACTTCGAGACGCAAGACTCCATCGAACTCGGCCAGGCACTCGACAAGCGCCGCGACTACCGCTCGGGCTTTCTCAACCGGCTGGCCGGCGTGCTCGGCGCCGGGCCCGTCACCGATGTGTCGCCCATCGCCTTCACCGACCAGCTGCCGATCTCGCTGCGCGGCAACGCCAAGGCCGCCAACATGGCGCTCGCGGGCAACGCACGCTCGGCACTCGACGCGCGGCAGAGCCAGGTCATCGCCAACATGTACCGCAACACATCGCTGGCCCAGCCGGTGGCCGAAGGCTTCCAGGTGCGCGACGAAGTGATGCGCGCGGTGCAGGCCGAGATGGACGCCGCCAGCCGCAACGCCATGACCGCCAAGGGCTTCGAGCTGGTCGCGCGCCGCATGGCGCTGCTGATGCGCGACCGCTTCGACCTGGGCTTCGTCGATGTCGGCGGCTGGGACACCCACGTGGGGCAGGGCGCAGCCACTGGATACCTGGCCAACCGCTTCGAGGAGCTGGGCCGCGGCGTGGCCGGCTTCGCCCAGGAGATGGGCGACGACGCATGGCGTCAGACCGTGGTCGTCGTCATCAGCGAATTCGGCCGAACCTTTCGCGAGAACGGCAACCGCGGCACGGACCATGGGCATGGCACCGTGTACTGGGTGCTCGGCGGCGGCCTGTCGGCGCAGGCCGGCGGGCGCGTGGTGGGCGAGCAGCAGGCGCTGACGCAGGCGACGCTGTTCCAGAACCGGGACTATCCGGTGCTCAACGAGTACCGGGCGGTGTTCGGCGGCTTGTTCAAGCGGATGTACGGGCTGTCGCCCGCGCAGTTGGCGAAGGTATTCGACGGGGTGGCGCCGAAGGATTTGCGGCTGGTCTGAGCGGGAGGTGGCTTGCGCCCGCTGCGGCGCGATGCGGGTTTATCCCGAGCAAGTCTCGGTGATGCGCAGGCAAAGTACTTCATGTGCCTGGCCGGTGAAGTCAAAATAAAGCAATAAAGTGCAGTTTTGGGGTGGAGGTTTCCGAGCCGGCCAGTACTCCACGAAGCAGAACCCGAGACACGCATGACAAGAGCAAATCATCCAAGCCGCTGGATCGGCATCGTCGGCCTCATCGCTTTTTCGACGCTGCTCGCTGCATGTGCGACAGGCGGAGGCGGGGCCGCCGGTTCGGCCGTGCCGGACAAGACCTCGCTCGCCCAGGCTTGCGCCGGCATGGTGGGCAAGACCGTTTCGCCGGGGCAGATCGGGCTGCCGAGCGGCGTGGCAACCGTCTCGTCGGCCGTGGTCGTACCTGCCGTAAATACCGCGCCAGCCTTTGCCGAATATTGCAGGGTGCGGGGCTCGATCGCGCCCCTTTCGGCGGGAGCCGATCCGATACGCTTCCAGCTCAACCTGCCCACCACATGGAACGAAAAAGCCGTCATGGTGGGTGGTGGGGGCTTCAACGGCACGGTCGTCGATGCCGTCGCCCCACTTCGCGATGCGGCGCCCGGCCAGGCGCAGCCGATCACCCAGGGTTTCGCGACCTTTGGCACCGACTCCGGCCACGACGGCACGACTTACGGCGCCACCGATCCGGCCAGGTTCGCGTTGAACGACGAGATGTTCCAGAACTTCGCGCATCAGTCGTACAAGAAGGTCAAGGACGTCGCGCACGTGTTGATGCGGCAGTACTACCTGCGCTCGCCGCGCAAACAGTACTTCTATGGCGGCTCCGAAGGCGGGCGCGAAGGCCTGGTCATGGCGCAGCGTTACCCGCAGGATTTCGACGGCATCGTGTCCGTCGTGCCGGTGATCAACTGGACGGGGCTCTTCAATGGCTTCATCAACTACCAGTTGCCGCAGTTTTCCGGAGGTGCGATCAACGCCAACAAGGTGCGCTTGCTCGCCAACCATGTGAACACCGCGTGCGACGCGCTGGACAACAGCGCGGACGGCGTGGTGAGCAACTATCTCGCCTGTCCGTCTCGCATCAACCTTCAGAGCCTGCGCTGCCCCGGGGGGCGCGACACGGGGGACACCTGCCTGTCCGACGCGCAGCTCGCCGTGCTCAAGGCCTCGTACGAGCCGACAGTCATGCCCTTTCCGCTGGCCAACGGCATCACCACCTATCCGGGCCGCCTCTATGGCGGCGAGATTCAGCTGGGGGGTGAGGGCGTGGGGCGTTGGGTGACGACGGGCCTGGCCCCCAACCTGCCACCGACCGCGGCAGACGCTCGCGGCGTGATCTACGGCAGCAGCTATGCCCGCTACGTGATCGCGAGGAATGCCGCCTTCGACATCCGCACATGGAACGCGAGGAACTTCCAGGCGCGCATCCAGGAGGTGTCGGCGCTGATGGACGCGACCAACCCCGATCTTGCGGCCTTCCGCGCACGGGGCGGCAAGCTCATCATCCGCGAGAACGCGGGCGACTGGGCGCAGAGCCCGATGGCGGGCATCCAGTACTACCAGAGCGTCGTCGGCAAGCTGACGCAGCCGGTCGTCGACGAGTTCGTGCGTCTCTACGTGTCGCCCGCGTCCAATCACAACGGTACGGCGGCAAGCCTCACGACAGGCGCCGAGATTCCCACCAATCACGATCTGCTCACGACGCTGGACAGCTGGGTGACGGGTGGCCGCGCGCCGGCCGATGCACTCGTGCAGGTGCGCAACTCGCCCACGGCCCCCTTTGGCACGCTCGCGACGCGCCCCATGTGCCGCTACCCGAACTACCCGGCGTACGTGTCGGGCGACACGACGAAGGCCGAAAGCTATCGCTGCGTTGCCTCGTCGCCCTGAGTTCAGTTGATGATTTCTCCCATGCCGACGCGCACGCGTTCCTTGAGCTGCCGGATGTACTCCGCGTCGAAGAGCTCCCAGGTCTCCAGTTCGCCGACGATCCGCAGCGGCTCCCGGCTGCGGTAAGAGCGCGTGGGATTGCCCGGAAACTTCTTGTCGGTGACGTTGGGGTCGTCCTCGAAGGCGCCGGTAGGCTCGACGATGTAGACGCGGCCACGGCCGTCGCCCTTCGCCATCTCAGCGGCCAGCCCCGCGCCCTTTGGCCACGCGGTGAAGTAGATGTGGTTCATGACGACGCGCTCGTCGTAGTTCGAGCAGAAGCCCGCGGTGAGCAGGTCGCCCACCCGGAGGTCTGCCCGCGTGCCGTGGAAGTAAGGGCCGGGTTGCAAGAAAACCATCGAGGATTGCTCCTTTGCGCAACGGAAGGGCCGCGGAGTTTAAGGCCTCCGTGTCAGCCAGCGCACAGCGTCATCCGCTTCGCTGCCATCGCCTCACAGATGCGGCTTGAACCAGAGCCAAGCCGCGACCCCGGAGCCCAGCCAGAGCATCACGACGAGGAGTGCTCCAGCGCGGCTGCTTGGCTTGGAGCGGTTCGCCTGCATCCACTCTTCCGCCCGGCTGCGGCATTCCGCGAGTACCTCGGGCGGCAGCAACCGGATCGCCAGCCAGATCAGGACGGGAAGCAGTAGAACATCATCGACGTAGCCCAGCACCGGGATGAAGTCTGGAATCAAATCAATGGGGCTGAGCGCATAGGCCACCACAAAAACACCCAATGCCTTCGCGTACCAGGGCGTACGAGGATTTTTTCCCGCGAACCAAAGCGTCACGCCGTCGCGTTTGATTCGCTTTGCCCAAGCCTTCAGTTTGTCGCTGACTCTCATGGGTGCAAGCATGACAGGGTCACATGTACAAGCGGCGAAAGCTGGTGACGGCCCCTCGCGGTCGAATTTTGCCGTCCTGGTGACTATGCGGCGAGGATCGCCCATCGCTCGTGATCGCACCAACGGTCATTGATTTTCAAGTAGCGAGGTGAATAGCCTTCCCGCAGAAAGCCGCAGGCTTTCACGAGCGCGATCGAGGCGACGTTGGTTGGTTGGATGTTGGCCTCCAGCCGATGCAGCTCGAGGTCTTGGAACGCACATCGAACCACCTCTTCCAACCCCTTTCGCATCAGGCCTTGCCTCTCGTGCCCGGCGAAGGCGTAGTAGCCGAGGTAGCCGCTCTGGAACGCGCCCCTGACGATATTGGTGACGTTGAAGACCCCGACAAGGCAATCGTCGGCACGCCGGCAAACAAGGAATGCCGCGTTTTCTGGCATGGACATTTTTTCCAGGTAAGCCCGAAAATTTTCAGGCGTGGATGGTGGCGAGGTCCAAGGACTGTGGAGGTCGGCGCTCTTCTTGACCGACGCCAAGAACTCGTGCTCGTCGGACGACTCAGGAGGCCGAAGATAGACAGGCTGTCGCATGAGGGGTGTTGGCAAGATCTGAGGAGGGCCGACATCTTGCCCGACCGAACAAGCGCCCTTCAACCGGCAGAGCTCGGCTTTTCGCCCCTCGGCTTGACTGGCTTTCCAAAGACCGCGTACATTGCCCCCGCCCCGTGATGAGCGGGGCCGGGTTTGGAAGCCCGCTGACATCCTGCGACGAAAGCCGCAGTCACCGCACATGGTCTGCGGCTTTTTCGTTTACGCCTATTTTTTAGGCGGCTTGAACGGGAGGGCTCGCGCCCTGCCGGTTTCCGCAAGGATGTCCCGGTCTTCCAACCCGTTCGAGCTGCCGCCCTTGTTTGGAAGCGAGGGCGTCGGTTTCTGCAAATCGACATCCTTGGAAATCCCATGCCCTCTGCTTCAGACACTGGTTGCCCTTGCGCGCCGCATCGTCCCGCCGCCCAGTTCAGGCCCTTCGAATGGATCGAGTCCCAAAGACTCGACCCCCACCAACAGACCCAGGCCGCATTCCTCAACGACGCGCGCGACGTGGTCCAGGGCGCATGCACGCTGGCCCAGTTGCTCGCCTGGGACGAAGACCGCCGCGACGCCGCCTTGTCCGCCACGGACCCGGCTCCGCTTTTCGATGCCTGCCAGCGCGGCGCGCTGCAGCGGCTGCTTTCGGCGTCGCTGAGCCTGCTTCACGCCCGCATCGAAAGCCAGTGCGAGGCGCTGACGACGGCCTGAGCGCCTGTGCCATCATCTTCGGATGACCAGCAGCACACCCCACAGCGCATTCAACAGTTCCGGCGCGGTCGCCAAATACGCCGAAGGCCCGAAGCGGAACGTGCCCGGCTACAGCGGCATCCTGCCCATGACACGAATCCTGCTCGGCGAGCGCGTTCCCGCGCAAGGCCGGGTGCTGGTGGTGGGCGCCGGCGGCGGCCTCGAGATGGAAGACCTGGCGCTCGCCAACCCGGAATGGACGATCGACGGCGTCGACCCCAGCGGCCCGATGCTCGAACTCGCAGCGAGCCGTCTGGGCCCGCTGATGTCGCGCATGGCCCTGCATGAAGGCTATGTTCAAGACGCACCGGACGGTCCTTTCGACGGCGCCACATGCCTGCTGACTTTCCACTTCGTGCCGCCCGAGCAGCGCTTGCCCACGGCAAAGGAAATCCACCGCCGCCTGAAGCCGGGCGCGCCCTTCGTCGTTGCCCACCTCAGCGTGGAAGACGGCGCGGGCGAGCGCGACATGTGGATGAAGCGCTACGCGGCATTCCTCGTCTCGTCGGGTTCCGAGCCGAGGCAGGCGGCGGCCACGCGCGAGAAGGTCGAGAAAGAACTGACGATCCTCTCGCCATCGCAGGACGAAGCCATCCTGCGCGAAGCCGGCTTCAGCGATGTGCGGCTCTTCTACGTGGGCTTCACGTTCAGGGGCTGGGTCGCGTACGCGTGACGAAGCTGCCGAGCCTGCCGCCTCACGCGGTGTCCCTTCTTCGCTCCGCGCGACTGGCGCGAAGCACCGAGCCTTTTCTTGTGAACGGCGGCTTCAAGAGCGAGCGCTGCGCGGGCTGCAGGCTGAGGCCCAGCCACTGCATGTGCGCCCTACGCCCGACGGTGGCAACGCGCGCGGGTGTGTGCCTGCTGATGGCCGACATCGAGCCCCTCAAGCCGACCAACACCGGGTGGCTGATCGCCGACGTGGTGGCCGACACCTTCGCCTTCGGCTGGTCGCGCACCGCGGTCGATCCCGCGCTGCTGGCCCTGCTGGCCGATCCGCAATGGCAGCCTTACGTGGTGTTCCCGGGCCAGTACGCCGCGCCGGAGCGCGTGGTGACTGCGGTGCAGCCAGCCTATGCCGTCAGCGGCAAGCGCCCGCTCTTCATCCTCTTCGATGCCACCTGGGCCGAGGCGCGAAAGATGTTCCGCAGGAGCCCGTACCTCGACCGGCTGCCGGTGCTGAGTCTGCAGCCGGAGCAGATCACGCAATACAAGCTGCGCAACTCCGGCCGCGAAGATCACTTCTGCACCAGCGAAGTGGCCGCCATGTGCATGAGCCTGGCGGGCGAACATGCCGTGGAGCAGACGCTGGAGGCCTACCTCGCCGTGTTCACCCACCACTACCTGCGCGCGAAGAACCAGCAGCCCATCGAATGGAATGGCGACGCGCATCGGCAGCTGCGCGAAGCGCGCGGCCCGCAAACGACCCACCCGGTTTCTTTCTCATGACCCACCTTGTCTTCGTCTTCGGCACCCTGAAAGAGGGCTTTCCCAACTTCGCGACCAATCGCGGCAAGCGTGTCGCGGGGGAGTTCTCTACGGTGAAGCGATATCCGCTGTACCTGATCGGCGAGCGCTTTTCTCCGTGGCTCGTGTTTTCGGCCGGAGAGGGCGAGCGCGTGGCGGGGCAAGTCTTCGAGGTCGACCAGGGGGCGCTGGATGCGATGGACGTGCTTGAAAGAGTGACCGAGGCTGACGGCTATCGCCGCGTTTCGATTGCGGTCGAGAGGGTCGACGGTGAATCGCGCTCGGTGCTTTCGGTGCAGGCGTATGTCAAGGCGCCGGAGCACTTCCGTGCGGCGGATGTGAAGGCGGGGCCGTTGGGGGAGTACACGATGGAGCATGCCGGGCTCTATCGTTCGCGACCTGCAACGGCGGAGCGCCGCTGATTCGCTCTTGCTTGCCAAACATCAAGATCAATGCAGCGGGATGAACAAGAAAGCAAGAAGAGCCGCACTTCTGGCCCGCATGGCCAGCGCTCAGCTTGAGCCGGTCCGGAGTTTTGACGCCAATTGCATGGTCCGAATTTCCGGTTGCCAATCAGTCTTGGAAGTGCTCCAAAGCATCAAGCATGGTGGGCCTCAATGGGCGCATCGCTACGTCACCGTGTGGTTCTCCAATCCGGCGAACGCTTGGGTTCAGGTCTATTGCTCCCAAGACGGGAGTGCCCCGTACTTTGATGTCATGTACACCCGCAAAGAGCCACCTCAGGAGGCTCTGTCTTTGGTGCTGGCAAGGTACCCGCAGTGCGATGTCATCGATTGGTCGCCTGGCCGCTTGGCATGCATCAGGGCTCAAGATGTGGATATCGAGACGCTTGCAGAAGTTATTCGACATGTCGCTGAAGCCGCCTGGGGGGAGCGTCTCGCGTTCGCCGGTGCCTCATATGAAGAAATGGGCCGCGCTTGATGCGGCGCGGCAATTGGAAGAATATTCGCGCGGTTTATCTTCGGTGCACGAGTTCAAAAAAGCCGTTCCCCCAATGGCCTATGGAAAGAATTCCTGATCGCTGCCAGCCTGACGACTAGCCTGAAGAAGGCGCGAAGATTCTTGCCGAGGAAGGGGCTCGCCGGTTTCCACGCTCACATCGGCGGCATCCTCTCGAACTTCACCAGCCCCGGATCCAGAAAATCCCACTCGTACCCCCGCACGGCATACGTGACCGCCTGCGGCTTGTACCGCCCCGGATCATCCAGGCTCGCCGCGTGCACCGTGAAGACATCGGGCATCGCCGCAAAGGTCATGTACACGGGCGAGCCGCAGGCCGGGCAGAACGCGCGGGTCTTGATGTTGCCGCTGTCGCCAGCGATGTCCCACAGCGTGGCGTTGCCGCTGTGCTTGACGCCGGCGCGCGCGAAGGTGAGGTACGAGCCGTGGCCGGTGCCGCTCTTGCGCTGGCAGTCGCGGCATTGGCAGTGGTTCTGGAAGACGGGCTCGGTCGCGATTTCGTAGCGGATGGCGCCGCATGCGCAGCCGCCGGTATAGGCGTGGGTCATCGGGTTTGTCCTTTCTGGGGGAGGGTAGGCACCCAATCTAGCCGGGCAGGGCGGGGCGGTGGGAGTAACAAGTCCGTCGCGAGCCGGACTGAAATCAGCTGGATGTAACGCGAAAGAATTGTTATTTCAGCGGCTTCTGCGTTGAAGTTCTTACAACTTCGGCGCCGTTCATGCCGCTTTCAGACGGTAAAGTTCTGGCCTTCGGGCGCGAATTGTTTACGCGCCATTTCTCACCGCCTTCCGCTCCCCCGTTTCTTCCTCTTCATGTCCAACCTCATCGTGCATGGCGGTACGCCGCTGCGTGGCCGCATCACTCCCTCCGCCAACAAGAACGCCGTGCTTCCGGTGCTTTGCGCCACCTTGCTCACCTGGGAGCCGCTGCGGCTGCATGGGGTGCCCGACATCACCGACGTGCGCAAGATCCTCGAAATCTTCCGCACCCTGGGCAGCGACGTGCACATGGACCACGAGACGGGCACGCTCGAGCTGCATCACCGCGAGACCACGTTCGACGCCGCGCTGCACCGCCTGCCCGAGGAAATGCGCTCGTCGATCATGCTGGTGCCGCCGCTGCTGGCGCGCTTCGGCGTGGCGCGGCTGGAAGACAACGTCAAGGGCTGCACGCTGGGCGTGCGCGAGATCGATCCGCACGTGGAGGTGTTCCAGCGCTTCGGCGGCGAAGTGGAGCGCACCGAAGGCTCGCTGCTGGTGTACAGCAAGAGCCGGCTCACGCCCACCGACCACTGGCTGGACTACGCCTCGGTCACGACCACCGAGAACTTCGTGCTGTGCGCCGCCGCCGCGGGCGGCACCTCGACGCTGACCAACGCCGCGTCGGAGCCGCACGTGCAGGAGTTCTGCCGCTTCATGGCGATGATCGGCGTGCGCATCGAGGGCATGGGCACTTCGCGGCTCACGGTGCATGGCGGCGGCACGCTCAAGGGCGGGGAGTTCCGCTTCGACGAAGACTTCCACGAGATCACCACCTTCCTGGCGCTCGGCGCCATCACCGGCGGCGACGTGGTGGTGCGCAACAGCGCGCCCGAAAACTTCCCGCTGCTGGACCGCACCTTCGCGAAGTTCGGCGTGCAGATCGTGCATGAAGACGGCTGGTCGCGCGCCCTGCGCAGCGGCCCGCTGAAGGTGCAGACGCCGTTCACGAGCAATGTGCTGACCAAGGTCGAGGCGGCGCCGTGGCCGTACTTTCCGGTCGACCTGCTGCCGATCTTCATCGCGCTGGGCGTGCGTGCCCAGGGCAATGCGATGTTCTGGAACAAGGTGTACGACGGCGCGCTGGGCTGGACCGGCGAGCTGTCCAAATTCGGCGCGCATGTGTTCTCGTCGGACCCGCACCGGCTCATTACCTTCGGCGGCAATCCGCTGACGCCGGCGGTGGTCGAGAGCCCCTACATCATCCGCGTGGCGATTGCGCTGTTCATGGTGGCGGCGAGCATCGAAGGCCGCTCGGAAATCCGCAACGCCACGCCGATCCGCCGCGCACACCCGCGCTTCGTGGAAAACCTGCGCAGCCTGGGCGTGCAGGTGGAGTGGACCAGCGAAGAGTGACTCTGAAAGCGCAGCGGCGGCCCGCGCGTCAGAACGACGGCACCGGGTTGCGCCCGCTGCCCGGCACGTAGCTGCCCTTGCGGTAGGCGTACACCACGGTGCTGTCGACCGACTCGGCGCGCGTGCCGGCGCCGGAGGTGCGCGTGCCGCTGAACACCAGGCGCATTTCTCCGGGCTCGTCGTCGGTGCCCAGGGCGAATTGCGCCGAGCCTTCTACATCGAAGCAGCTGCCGCGCGGTGGTGTCTCGGGGCGTTCGTTGGCCAGCACCTGCTCGCAGGCGCCGTCGGCGCCGCCGTTGCTGGCCGACATCGGAATGCCGCTCACCATTTCCCGCACTTCGCTCGCGCCCAGTTCGTACACCGACAGCCAGCTGCCGCAGTAGCCCTGCCAGCAGCTGCCGCTGGTGGCGGTGAGCACGAAGCGCTGGGGCGCGATGCGCTCGATGGCGGTCTTGCCGATGCTGCCCATGAAGCCCTGGTAAGCCACGGCGTCGCTGCGCTTGGACAGGGCCCAGCCGTCGCTGCCCTGCTCGAAGAAGTAGGCACCGATCCAGGCGCCGGCAACGTGGGCGTTCATGGGCTGGCCCTGGTCGTCGAGCGGCACGGTCTCGGTCAGCATCACCGCGTGGGTGTCGTCCAGGCGCACCACCTCGCGCGGCGACACGTCGGCCTGCTGCTCGCCTTCGCTGTCGGGCACGGGTTTGCCGTCGTTGCCGATGTCGAGCAGCTTCACGGTGCCGGCGCGGCTGGAATCCTTGTCTTCCCAGCCGGGAAAGATCAGCGGCATGAGGTCGCCGCGCTTGAGCGTGGCCGAAAAAGCGGGGGCGGAGAGTTCGGCGGCCGGGGACAGCGCTTCCTCGGTGGCGGCCGGAACATCGGCGGCGCTGGCGGTGCCGTTGCTGCTGTCTTCCTGCGAGCAGCCGGCCAGCGCGAGGAGCGCTGCGACAACGGCTGCCGTGGCCAGGGCGGCGCGTGGCCTGTCGGGACGGGGGGTGTGCTGCATGCCCGCGATTGTGCCGAAGCCGAATGTCGATGACCCCGCCGCCGATGCCGCTTCCGCGCAGGCCGGACAATGGCCGCTCCCGACACTCCAGGACTCTTTCGAATGACGACGCTGCAGCAGATCCTCGGCACCGAACTTCCTCTCATCCAGGCGCCGATGGCCGGCGTGCAAGGCAGCGCGATGGTGGTCGCGGTCAGCAATGCGGGCGGGCTCGGCTCGCTGCCGGGCGCCATGCTGAGCCCCGACGTCATGCGCAGCGAGCTCACGGCCATCCGCGCGGGCACGGACAAGCCCTTCAACGTCAATTTCTTCTGTCACACCCCGCCGGCGCCGAGCCCGGAACGCGAAGCCACATGGCGCGCGGCGTTGGCGCCGTACTACGCGGAGCACGGCATCGATGCCGCGAGCATTCCCGCCGGCCCGGGGCGCAACCCTTTCAGCCCCGAGGTGGCCGACCTGATCGCGGAGTTCCGTCCGCCGGTGGTGAGTTTTCATTTCGGGCTGCCTTCCGAGGCGCTGCTGGCGCGGGTGCGCGGCTGGGGCGCCAAGGTGCTGGCTTCGGCCACCACGGTCGACGAGGCGCTGTGGCTGGAGGCGCGCGGCGTGGACGCCGTCATCGCCCAGGGCTTGGAGGCCGGCGGGCATCGCGGGCATTTCCTGTCGCATGACCTGACGGAGCAGCTCGGCACCTTCGCGCTGCTGCCGCAGCTGGTGCGCGCCGTCAAGCGGCCGGTGATCGCCGCTGGCGGCATTGCCGACGCGAACGGCGTGGCCGCCGCGATGGCGCTGGGCGCGGCGGGCGTGCAGATCGGCACCGCCTACATGCTGACTCCCGAGGCGACCACCAGCGCGCTGCACCGCGCCGCGCTCAAGAGCGAAGCCGCGCGCCACACGGCGCTGACCAATCTCTTCACCGGCCGGCCCGCGCGCGGCATCGTGAACCGCGTGATGCGCGAGCTGGGCCCCATCGGCGCGGCTGCGCCGGAGTTTCCGCTGGCCACATCGGGCATCGCGCCGCTGCGCGCCAAGGCCGAGGCCCAGGGCAGCGGCGACTTCTCTCCGCTCTGGTCGGGCCAGAACGCGACCGGTTGCCGCGAGGTGCCGGCGGCCGAGCTCACGCGCGAGCTGGCGCGCGGCTTCCAGGCAATCCGATAAGCACTGCTCCCACTGCTTCCACTCTCATGACCCAACTTCACCTGCCCCTCAAATTCCTCGAACACACGGCCAAGCCGGGCACGGCCGAGCCCTGGCTGCTGGTGCTGATGCACGGCGTCGGCAGCAACGAGCAGGACCTGTTCGGCCTCGCGCGCATGATGCCGCCGCACTTCCATGTGCTGAGCCTGCGCGCGCCGTACGTGCTGTCGCCCGATGCCTATGCGTGGTTCGAGTTCCAGTTCCTGCCGAATGGCGAGCGCCTGATCAACGAAGAGCAGGAGCGCGAGAGCCGCTTCCTCGTCGGCGAAATGATCGCCTCGGCCGGCCAGCAGCTCGGCGTGCCGCCGGAGCGCGTGATCGTCGGCGGCTTCAGCCAGGGCGGGATCATGGCGCTGTCGCTGCTGCTGACCAAGCCCGAGAGCGTGCGCGCCGCGATGGTGTGGCACAGCCGGCTGCTGTCGCAGGTGGTGCCGCACGTCGCGCCGGCCGAGGCCTTCGAGGGCAAGGCGCTGTGGGTGAGCCACGGCAGCGCCGACAACGTGATTCCGCCGAGCGCGGCCCAGACCACGCGCGAGCTGGCGAGCACCTTGCCGCTGACGCTGTCGGGCGGCGACTTTCCGGGCGCGCACGAGATCCGGCCGGCCGAGCTGCAGGCCACGCTGGCGTGGCTGCAGGCGCTCAGCGCGCAGTCAGACGCGCCATGACCATCGCTTCCATCTCCGCGAGCCAAGCGCCGTTGTCGCTGGCTGCGCCCGGCTGCACCAGCAGCCGGTAGCGGCGCGCGCCCCAGCAGGCGGTCAGCAACGCGTGGATGGTGGCGGGCGCGGGTTGGGGCTGCAGGTCGGCGCATGCCTCGAAGGCCCGCAGCCAGCGCGCCGCGAGTTCGTCGTACACCCGCCGGTGGTGCTTGGGCTCCGCCACGCGGTGTTCGAGCATCAGCATCTCGTGGTCGAAGGCGGGCAGCCCTTCCAGCTGCGTGTCGCAGGTGACGCGCACCAGGCGCGGCACCCGCTCCCGCCAGCCGATGCCAGCGGGCGCGATCACGTCGGCATCGAGCCGCGCGAGCAGTGTCTCGATGCAGTGGCGCACGTAGCCCGAGAGCAGGGCTTCCTTGTCGGGAAAGTAGTCGTACAGCGTGCCGACCGCGATGCCGGTTTCCAGCGCCACCGCGCGGGTGGTCACGCCGTCCCAGCCGTGCGCGTTCCAAATCCGAACAAAGGCGTCGTAGATCGCCTGCACGGTGAACTTCCCACGCGCCTGCGTGGGGCGTTTCAGGGGCTTGGAGGCAGGGGCGTGCGGCATCGACGGGTTTCCGAACCCGCCGCGAAGCGGGCCGCCATACAGTTTGCGAATGAACAACGCATTCACTTTAACCCGCCTCCAGACGCGCAAGAACGCCCTCGGCACCACCCGCGTGGTGAGCGCGCAGGACACCGGCGCGCTGCAGCCCGGCGAAGTGCTGATGAAGATCGGCCGCTTCTCGCTGACCACCAACAACATCACCTACGCGGCCTTCGGCGACGCGGTCATGAAGTACTGGCAGTTCTTTCCGACCGGCGACGCCGACTGGGGCCACATGCCGGCCTGGGGCTTCGCCGACGTGGCGGCCTCGAACGTGGAGGGCGTGGCGGTGGGCGAGCGCTTCTACGGTTACTTTCCGATCGCGAGCCACCTGCGCATGCAGCCGGTGCGCGTGACGCCGCGCGGCTTCTACGACGGCGCCGCGCACCGCGGCGAACTGGTGTCGGCCTACAACCAGTACATGCGCTGCAGCAACGACGCGGGCTATGTCGCCGCGCTGGAGGACTACCAGATGCTGGTGCGGCCGCTGTTCATCACCTCGTTCATGCTGGCCGACTTCCTGGAAGACAACGGCTTCTTCGGCGCGAAGCAGGTGGTGGTGTCCAGCGCGTCGAGCAAGACGGCATTCGGCACGGCCTTCTGCCTCGGCAAGCGCGAAGGGCTGACGCTGATCGCCGCAACGTCCAACGGCAATCGCGCCTTCGTGGAGGGCCTGGGCTGCTACGACCGCACGCTGGCCTATGAAGAAATCGCCACGCCTGCCGACGTGCCCACGCTGTATGTCGACTTCTCCGGCAACGACGAACTGCGCGCGACGGTGCACCACCACTTCGGCGCATCGCTGGTCTACGACTGCTATGCGGGCTCCGCGCAGAAAACGGAGTTTCTTGGCGACACCACCTCGCTGCCCGGCCCCACGCCGCAGCTTTACTTCGCGCCTGTGCAGATCCGCAAGCGCAATGCCGACTGGGGCCCGCAGGAGGTCAACCGCCGCTTCAACGAAGCGCAGGGCCGGTTCATTGCCGAGCTCAGCAGGCCCGGCAACCGCTGGATGGCGCTGGCGCAGGGCGAGGGCTTCGCGCATGCGCAGGCGGTGATCGCCGACCTGCACGCGGGCAAGGTCGATCCGAGGCTCGCGCATGTGGTGCGGCTTGCAGGTTGACTGAACTTCCGGCGGGTCGGCACGTCACAGGGCGTTACGACGATGGGCGACGATGCGGGCGTGGCGCGGCCTTTATTGGTGCACCATAGCCTTCGTCTCCCAGTGCCTTTCACGCCAGCCAAAGGAAACCGACCCATGTCCGAAAGCGACATTCGCGACACACGCGACGCACCCGAATTCCGACCCCGCCGCGAGACGCCCGTGGGCACGATCATCGTCATCGTGCTGGTGCTGCTGGCCGCCGCCTTCTTCGGCTGGCGCTGGTACCAGCAACAGCAGACGCCGCCGGAGCCCGCCCCCGTGGCCGCCGCGCCGGCCGATGCACCGCCACCGCCGCCCCCCGCCCGGGCCGAGCCCACCGGCCCGCAGAACCCCGTCGATGCGCTCGCGCCGCCCGACGCCGCGCTGCCCAAGCTCGCCGACTCCGATTCGCGCGTGATGAAGGCGCTGGCCGAGTTGCTGGGCGCCAAGAACGCCGAAGCCTTTCTGCGTTCCGACGGCATCGTGCGGCGCTTCGTGGCCACGGTCGACAACCTCGCGCGCGAGCAGGCGCCCGCCAGCGCATGGCCGGTGCAGCCCACGGGCCAGCGCTTCATCACCGAGGGGCAGGGCGAGGCGCAGACCATTTCCGCCAACAACGCGGCGCGCTACAACGGCTTCGTGCTGCTGGTGCAATCGGTCGACCCGGCCAAGGCGGCCGCGGTGTACGCCAAGCTCTATCCGCTGTTCCAGCAGGCGTATGAAGAGCTGGGCTATCCGGGGCGCTACTTCAACGACCGGCTCATCGCGGTGATCGACAACCTGCTGCAGGCGCCCGAGCCCAAGGGCCCGGTGCAGGTGCGGCTGGTCGAGGTGAAGGGCGACGTGCCTTCGCAGCGGCCCTGGGTGCGTTACGAATACGTTGACCAGGAGCTGGAGAAGGCGTCCGCCGGCCAGAAGATCATGGTGCGCATGGGCCCGGAGAACGAGCGCAAGATGAAGGCCAGCCTGCGCGCGCTGCGCCAGCAGGTCGCGACCGCGGACATCGCGAAGAAGAAGTCGCAGTAAGCCGCAGCAGGCCACAGCTTTCCGACGCGGCGGCCGTTCATTGTTCCCGTCGGGACAATCCGCCGCCGCCTTCGTTCCTAGAGTCGCGTGCGTCGACACGACACGCAACCAGGAACAGAAAAAATGAAGGCAATCCTCCGTGCCGCGGCGCTCAGCGCGGCGGCGATTCTCGGCGCCGCGCCCTGCGCGCAGGCCGCCACAGTGCAGCAGCTCTCGGTGCAATCCGTGGTGCCCGACCCGCTGGCGGGCGCCAGCGATGCCAAGGGCACCAAGGTCGCGTTCACGCTCTTTCTGCCCGACACCAAGCCGGAAGGCGGCTATCCACTGGTACTGCATGCGAGCGGCTTCGGCCTCGGGCGCTTGCAGGCGATGCCGCCGCGCGACACCGACCCTGCCGCCAGCTACTGGTCGCGCGTCGACCGGCTGGTGCCCACGCTGGTGGAGCGCGGCTTCGCGGTCATCAGCTTCGACCATCGGGGCCATGGCGACAGCGGTGGCGACAGCCGCATCATGGACCCGCAGGCCGAGATCGCCGACATCCGCGGCCTGATCGACTGGGCCGAACGCGAACTGCCGCTGCGCAAGGGCGCCGACGGCAAGCCGCGCATCGGCAGCATCGGGGGCTCGTATGGCGGCGGCTATCAGATGCAGCTCGCGCAGCTGGAGCCGCGCATCACCACCGTGATTCCGTCAATGACCTGGTACGACCTGCAGCACTCGCTCGCGCCGCAGGGCGTGCTCAAGCAGGGCTTCGTGCAGTTCGAATGCTTCATGGCACAGCGCGGCAAGGTGCGCGACGGCGGCCTGCTGGCGCCCTTGTGCGACACGGCACCCAAACCGGGCGCCTGGGCATGGTCCGACCTCGGGGCCGACGCGCCCCGGCTGCGCGATGCCTACCAGGCGCACGGCCCCTCGGGCGCGAGCTGGGCCGGGCAGCCGGCGCGGCGCGTCGATGCGCTGGTCGTGCAGGCCAGCGAAGACGTGCTGTTCGACATGGGCGACGGCCTGCGCAACTGGCGCTACCTGAAGTCGGGCGGCGGGGACGTTCGGCTGATGGTGCTGCGCTCGGGCCACGTGAATCCGCGCGCGGAGCAGCGCGACAAGCCGGCACGCTGCGGCGGCGTCGATGCGATGGACGCGATGCTGGCGTGGCTCGACGCCAAGCTGCGCGATGCGGACACGGGGCTGTCTTCGGTGCCCTCGCTGTGCATCGCGCTGGACGATGGCACGGCCTACCAGGGCGCGGCGCCTGTGTCCGCACAGGTGGGCGCGGCGCTGCCTGCCACCGAGGTGGCGGCTGGATCGAAGGGACCGTTGTTCGTCGCTTTCCCGGCGGATGTGCTTGCGCGGCAGGGGGCCGGTGCCGTGCTGGCCGGGGTGCCGAAAGCAGAGATCGAGGTGAAGGGCAAGGCTGGCCCGGGCGTGGCGCTGCTGGGACTGGCGCTGCGCCGCAAGGGCGGCGAGGTGCTGGTGCTGTCGGACCAGGTGGTGCCGGTGCCGACGGGCCGGCATCGCGTTGCGCTGGGCGGCGTGGCGGCGCGCATGCAGCCGGGTGACGAACTGGGCGTGGCGCTGTTCTCGACGCATCCGCAATACGTCTGGGCGCCGGCTTCGGGCGCGCCGGTGGCCGGCGTCGCGGGCAGTAACGCCTATGCGGTGTCGGGGCGCGTCTGGCTGCCGCTGTCCACCGACGCTGCACCGCGGTAGGCGCGCAGCGCATCGAGCTGCTTCAGCGTGACGATCTGGTAGCCCAGCTCCAGCAGTCCTTCGGCTTCCAGCTGCCGCAGCGCCGCGTTCAACCGGGGCCGAGACATGTTGCAGTAGATCGCCAGTTCCGCCTGCGACACCTGCAGCTCCAGCGAACGCGGCGGAAAGGCCGAGGGGCTGAAGAGCGAGGCCAGGCTCTGCGCCACCTTGGCAACCGGGTCCAGCGTGCGGTCGGACAGCGTGAGCGCCATCGATTGCGTCACCCGCTCGCTCAGCAGCAGCATCACGAAGCGGTTGAAGGCCGGGTTGGTTTCCAGCAGATGGAAGAAGGCGGCCTTGGGCATCTTGATGATGACCGCGTCCGACAGCGCCACCGCGTCGCACAAGCGCGGCTGGTCACGGATCAGCTCCACTTCTCCGACCCAGCTGAAGGCCTGGCCCATGAAGGTCACGGGCTTGCCCGAGGCCGAGGTGGTGCACAGCTTCATGCTGCCGCGCCCCATGCCGACCCAGTGCTCGGCCGCGTCGCCGCGGTGCCAGATGGCCTGGCCCGCCGCCAGCTCGACGAAGCGAAGCTGCGGCAGCAGGGCAGCCGCCTCGTCGTCGCTGAGCGTGTAGGCCCACACGCAGCCGCGCCAGCGCGACTTGAGCGACTCGACCTCGTCCGCGTTCATGCCGGACCGCGCGCGCTGGCCACCGTGGCTCAGGCCTCTTCGGTTTCCTTGTAGTCGCCCACGGGCACGCAGCTGCAGAACAGGTTGCGGTCGCCGTAGACGTTGTCGACGCGGCCGATGGGCGGCCAGTACTTGGCGTTCTTGAGCGTGGCCAGCGGATAGGCGCCGAGTTCGCGCGAGTAGGGGTGGCTCCACTCGGTGCCCAGCAGGCTCGCGGCGGTGTGCGGCGCGTGCTTGAGCGGGTTGTCTTCCTTCGGCCAGACGCCTTCCTCGATGCGGCGGATCTCGCCGCGGATGGCGATCATCGCGTCGATGAAGCGGTCCAGCTCGGCCAGCGGCTCGCTCTCGGTCGGCTCGACCATCAGCGTGCCGGGCACCGGGAAGCTCAGCGTGGGCGCGTGGAAGCCGTAGTCGATCAGACGCTTGGCCACGTCCTCGGCGGTGACGCCGCTGGTGTCCTTGAGCGGACGCAGATCGAGAATGCACTCGTGCGCCACGTGGCCGTTGGGGCTCGCGTACAGCGTGGGATAGTGGTCCTTCAGGCGCGCGCTGATGTAGTTGGCGCTCAGGATGGCCGTCTCGGTCGCGGCCTGCAGGCCCTTGGCGCCCATCATGCGGCAGTACATCCAGCTGATCGGCAGCACGGCCGCGTTGCCCAGCGGCGCCGCGGACACGGCGCCCACGCCGTGCGAGGGCACGCCGGCGGTCGCATGGCCCGGCAGGTAGGGCACGAGGTCTTCGACCACGCAGACCGGACCCACGCCGGGGCCGCCACCGCCGTGCGGAATGCAGAAGGTCTTGTGCAGGTTCAGGTGGCTCACGTCGCCGCCGAACTCGCCCGGCGCGGCCACGCCGACCAGCGCGTTCATGTTGGCGCCGTCCACGTACACCCGGCCGCCGTGCGCATGCACCAGCTCGCAGAGCTCCTTCACGCGGGTTTCGAACACGCCGTGCGTGCTGGGGTAGGTGATCATCACCGCGGCCAGCTTGTCGCTGTGCTTCTCGCAGGCGCGCTTCAGGTCGTCCATGTCGACGTTGCCCTGCGCGTCGCAGGCCGTCACCACCACCTGCAGGCCGACCATCTGCGCGCTCGCGGGGTTGGTGCCGTGGGCGGAAGACGGGATCAGGCAGATGTTGCGGTGGCCCTGGCCCTTGGCTTCATGGAAGGACTTGATGGCCAGCAGGCCCGCGTACTCGCCCTGCGAGCCCGCGTTGGGCTGCAGGCTGATGCCAGCGTAGCCGGTGGCCTCGCACAGCCAGGCGCGCAGCTGCGCGTCGAGCTGGGCATAGCCGAGTTGCTGGTCGGCCGGCGCGAAGGGGTGGATGTTGGCGAACTCGGGCCAGGTGATGGGGATCATCTCGCTGGTCGCGTTGAGCTTCATGGTGCAGCTGCCCAGCGGGATCATGCTGCGGTCGAGCGCCAGATCTTTGTCCGACAGGCTGCGGATGTAGCGCAGCATGGCGGTCTCGCTCTTGTGGGTGTTGAACACCGGATGCGAGAGGAAGGCGCTGGCGCGGCGCAGGTCTTCGGGGATCAGCGGCGCGGCGCTGGCGGCCAGGTCGTCGAAGCGCGGCAACGCCTTGCCGACCGGTGCGAACAGGGTCCACAGCGTTTCGACGTCGGCGCGCGTGGTGGTCTCGTCGAGCGAGATGCCCAGGTGCTGCTGCAGCCGCTGGCGCAGGTTGACGCCGGCAGCCTGCGCGCGCTCGATGATGGCGGGCGTGTCGTCGCCGGTGCGGATGGTCAGCGAGTCGAAGGCGGTGGTGTTGACCGGCTCGCGGCCCATCTGCGACAGGCCCGCCGACAGGATGGCCGTGAGCGCGGCCACGCGCTGCGCGATGCGCGTGAGGCCGTCGGGGCCGTGGTACACGGCGTACATGCTGGCCACCACGGCCGGCAGCACCTGCGCGGTGCAGATGTTGGAGGTGGCCTTTTCGCGGCGGATGTGCTGCTCGCGCGTCTGCAGCGCGAGGCGGTAGGCGGGCTGGCCGTGCGTGTCGACGCTCACGCCCACCAGGCGGCCCGGCAGCGAGCGCTTGAACTCGTCGCGGCAGGCCAGGTAGGCGGCGTGCGGGCCGCCGTTGCACAGCGGCATGCCGAAGCGCTGCGTGGTGCCGCACACGATGTCGGCGTCGAACTCGCCGGGCGCGACCAGCAGCGTGAGCGCCAGCAGGTCGGCCGCGACGATGAAAGCCGCGTCGCACTGGTGCGCATGGCCCGCGAGCGGGCGCAGGTCGTGCACGTGGCCGGTGGTGGCGGGGTACTGCGCGAGCACGCCGAAGAAGGCGCCGCTCACCATCAGGTGCGGCAGCGTTTCCGACACCGTGCTCACCTTCACTTCGATGCCCAGCGGCGCGGCGCGCGTCTTGATGACTTCGATGGTCTGCGGATGGCAGTCGCCCGAGACCAGGAACACGTTGCTCTTGCTCTTCACGCTGCGCTTGGCGAGCGTCATGGCCTCGGCGGCGGCCGTGGCCTCGTCGAGCATCGACGCATTGGCGATGGCCATGCCCGTGAGGTCGCACACCATCGTCTGGAAGTTGAGCAGGGCTTCCATGCGGCCCTGCGAGATCTCGGCCTGGTAGGGCGTGTACGCGGTGTACCAGGCGGGGTTCTCCAGGATGTTGCGCAGGATGACGCCCGGCGTGTGCGTGCCGTAGTAGCCCTGGCCGATGAAATTCCTGAACACCTTGTTCTTCGACGCCATCGCCTTCAGCTCGGCCAGCGCGTCGGCTTCCGTTACCGGGGCCGGCAGCCGCATCGGCCGAGCGCGACGGATGGCCGCGGGCACGATGCCGTCGATGAGCTCCGAGCGCGTTTCCGAGCCGATCACCGGCAGCATGCGCGCCTCGTCCGCCGCATCGATGCCGATGTGGCGGGCAAGGAATTCTTCGGCGTTCTCTAGTTCTTGCAAAGAAGGAAGGGCGGGCGTCGGCATGGCGGTGAAGGCTCGGAGGGAAAGAACAAAGGTGCTGCTGAAAAATTCAGCGGATCAGGATTCGGCCGCGAACTTGTCGTAGCTGGCGGCGTCCAGCAGGGCGTCGAGCTGCGCGGGCTCGCTCAGCTTGACCTTGAAGAACCAGCCGGTGGCCAGCGGGTCGCTGTTGGCGAGCGACGGGTCGGCGCGCAGGGCTTCGTTCACTTCGGTGATCTCGCCCGACACGGGCATGAACACGTCGGCGGCGGCCTTGACCGATTCGACGACGCCGGCAACCTCGCCCTGGGCGAAGGTCTTGCCGACTTCGGGCAGGTCGACGAACACCACGTCGCCCAGCGCGTCCTGCGCGTGCACGGTGATGCCGACGGTGGCCGCGTCGCCTTCGGCCGACACCCATTCGTGGTCCTTGGTGTACTTGATGCTCATGGTGAAAAAACTCCTCGTGGAAAAAGTGGATAGGGGTGCAGAGCCTAGCCGGGTCCGGCGGGTTCAGCCGCGGTAGTAGCGGGTCGGCACGAAAGGCATGGTCGAGACTTCCATCGGCACCGGCTTGCCGCGCACGATGGCCTGCACGCGGGTGCCGGGCTCGGCGAATGCGGTGGCCACGTAGCCCATGGCGATGCAGCGGTCGGCAGTCGGGCCGAGCAGGCCGCTGGTGACGATGCCGATGTCCTGGCCTTCGAAGGATTGCAGCAGCGTGCCGTCGCGCACCGGAATGCGCTCGAGCGCGACGAGGCCGACGCGCTTGCGCTTGAGGGTGTCGTGGTCGGTGTGGCCGGCGGCGCCCGCCGTGGCGGCGGCAAGCTGCGCGAGGATCTTCGCGGCGCCGGGAAAGCCACCTTCGCGCGCGCCGCCCGCACGGCGCACCTTCTGCATCGCCCAGTTGAGCGAGGCCTCGACCGGCGTGGTGGTGGTGTCGATGTCGTTGCCGTACAGGCAAAGGCCGGCTTCGAGCCGCAGCGAATTGCGCGCGCCCAGGCCGATGGGCTTGACCTCGGGCTGGGCCAGCAGCAGGCGGGCCAGGGCCTCGGCGTCCTTGGCGGCCACCGAGATCTCGAAGCCGTCTTCGCCGGTGTAGCCGCTGCGGGTGACGAAGGCGGCAATGTCGCCGATCCGCACCGCGCCGCCGGTCATGAAAATGAAGCGCTCGATGCCGGGCGACAGCCGCGCCAGCGTGGCGGCGGCCTGCGGGCCCTGCAGCGCGAGCAGGGCGTGGTCGGGCAGGGGCTGCACTTCGCAGCGGGCGCCGATCTTCTGCTGGATGTGGGCGATGTCGGCCACCTTGCAGGCGCCGTTGACGATCACGAATAGCGAGCCGTTGCCTTCGTTGAAGAACATCAGGTCGTCGAGGATGCCGCCCTCGTCGTTCAGCAGCAGGCCGTAGCGCTGCTTGCCGGCGGGCAGGTCGATCACGTCGACGGGCATCAGGGTCTCGAAGGCTGCCGCGGCGTCGGGGCCGACGAGGCGCAACTGGCCCATGTGGGAGATGTCGAACAGGCCGGCCGCGTCGCGCGTGTGCTTGTGTTCGGCCATCAGGCCGGCAGGGTACTGCACCGGCATCGAGTAGCCGGCAAAGGGCACCATGCGGGCGCCGAGCTCCACGTGAAGGTCGTGAAGCGGCGTCTTGAGAAGTTCGGTAGCGGGTGCGGAGGAAGCGGCCACGGGGCACTCCAAAGGGGCAGACAAAATCCATGACGCAAGCCATGGGCCACCCCTGCTGTCCGCTTTACCTGAGAGATTCGCCCCACGATCGGGGTTTGCTCCTTCGGTGGGCCGCCGCGCGTGGGCGATGGCCTCTCTCCAGCAAGGAAACGCCGGTGTTCACCGGCGCCTTGTCAGTCCTTTTGCCTGAGCGTTCGGGAAACCCCTGCGCCTTCGGCGGCCCCGGCTCGCGGGGCTCTCTCCTGACCTGGGCGAGTGTAGTTGATACGGAAAGGGGTGGCCGTATCCGTGGAGTGCGATTCGAGTCAGTGAACGACTTCAGCCGGCGGCAGCAGCTTGTCGATGCGCTCGCGCAGCGATTCGGCGCGTTCGGGGCCGGCGGTCTTCTCGATTTCGGTGAGCATCAGCGCGGCGATGGTCAGCATGGCCTCGCGGTCGCGGGCTTCGCGGAGGGCGTCGCGCATCTGCGTCGCGAACTTGGGATCGCGGCGCACGAACATGCGCTCGCAGATGTCGAACAGGAACATGCGCGTGGTGGCCAGCGAGCGCTTGCCGTCGAAGGTGTCGGCCGAAGTGGCGACCTGGATCGGTTCGGCGGCGGGAATGGGCGCGGGCTGCACGGGCGCCGGGGCGGGGGGCGCGACCGCGGCCGTCGGGGCTTGCAGGTAGCCGCGCTGCACCAGCGCCTGGATGGCCCGCTCGGCCTCGTCGCGGCTGCTGAAGAGCGGGCTGAAGTCGGTCAGCGAGCGCCGCCCGTCGGCCATGAGCAGCAGTGCCCGTTCACGCTGGCTGAGCGTGCGCTGTCCGCCCTGGAGTTCGTCGCGCGCCTTGTCGGTCTTGGTGGGAAACATGGCAGCCACAGCTTTCGGAGATCGAGGGCTGCAGCATCGTTGCATGTGGTGACACCTTCATGAACCCTTTTCGCTTAAGGAAATGGCGATTGCCCCGGTCGATTTCCCGATACCGCAACCGCATTGCCCGGCGCTATGCTCCGGCACCGCGGAAGGTCCACCACATGCTTCCCATCGTTTTTGCACTCATGGCGACAGTCTTGCTGCTCGTCTGGATGGGCTTTTTCATGATGGGCTCGCTGCCGCTGCTGAGCCTCAAGCACGACACGCCGCTGGACTCGCGCTTCATCCGCGGCCTGTTCAACGTCTACTACCTTGCGGTGATGTTCACGGGGAGCGCGGCGGCGCTTTGCTATGCCTGGTCGGGCCGGCCGGTTTTTTCCGTGGGCATGGCCTTCATTGCGGGCCTGGCGTTCTCGCTGCGCCGCTGGCTGATCATTCCGCGCATGGACCTGCTGCGCGGCACGATCCCGGCGGTCGATGTCTCGGCCCGCCAGTTCCGCCGCCTTCACATCGCCGGCATGACGCTCAACGTGGTGCAGCTCGGCACCGTGGCCTGGGCGTTGACGAAGCTGGGGCTGTGAGCGCGGTCAGCCGCCCGCGCTTTCCTTGCGGATCAGCCACTGGCTGCCCACGCGCTGCAGTTCCAGCGTCTTGCGGCCGGTTTCCTTCACCTTGTCGGCGCGGTAGACCTGCTTGAACCTGGCGCTCGCGGCCTGTCCGTTGATGCTGATGACCAGGTCTTCGATGCCCACGCTGATGCTCGACTTGTCAGCGATGCGCGCGCGGCGGTCGCTTTCCCAGCGCTTGCGGTCCTTGTTGCGCGGCGGCGTGAAGTCGGGCGCGTAGGCGGCGAGGTAGCGGTCCGCGTCGCGGGCCGACCAGGCGGCGGCCCAGGCGCGTACGGCGGCCTCGACTTCCGCGATGCCGCTCGCGGCGGGAGGTGCCGATGCGGCGGGGGTCTCCACGGCGGCAGGCGTCGTGGTGGCCGTAGGGGCAGCCGGTGCCGGTGGCGAAGCCGCGAAAGCGGCCGTGGTCAGCAGGCCGCTGGCGAGCAGGCAGGTCAAGGATCGGTTCATGGCGCGGTTCCCTCTTTGTCAGTTTTAGGCGTCGGTCGAATCCGACGCCGATTCTGGCAGTGAACGAACCCGCGCCGCGCAGACCGCCGCACAGACCACCGCTCAGGCGGCTGCGCCTTCCACTTCAGCGGGCATTGCCTGCATCGACCGGTTGCGCAGCCTCAGTGCCAGCACCGTCGCGACGCAGAGCACGCACAGCACCGCCGTGAGCGTGACGCCGAGGCCCCGCGCATCCGACAGCATGCCGAACAGCGGCGACACCAGCCCGCCCACCGACAGCGCCAACCCCAGCGTGATGCCGCTGGCCGTGGCCGGGTTGCGCGGCAGGTAGTCCTGCGCCAGCGTCACCTGCGCGGCGAAGGGCAGGAACATGCACATGCCGAGCAGCGCGGTGCAGGCGAGCGCCCAGCCTGCGTTCGGCGCAAGCACCACGCCCGCGAGCGAAGGCAGGGCGAACAGGTAGCCGGCGCGGATCGTGCCCATGCGGCCGATGCGGTCGCCGAGCCAGCCGCCGAGCAGCGTGCCCACGGCGCCCGCGGCGGTGAACGAGGTCAGTGCCGCGGCGCCCTGGAAGGCGGTGCCGTGCAGGTCGCGGGTGATGCGCAGCGACAGCATCGACAGCACCGTCACGTACGGGATCGACCAGCCGATGATGGTCAAGACCAGCAGGCTGAAGGCGCGCCAGTCGTTGTGCGGCTTCAGCACCTGGCCGCCGGCCTTGCGCGCAGCGGCTGCAGCGCTGGCGGCGGAGGCCGCGCCGCTGCCGGCGTTCGCGACCATCCACACGACGCCCATCGCCAGCGCGGGCACGCCCAGCAGGTAGCTGCGCGACAGGCTGCCGCCGCCCACCACGGTGGCCGCCAGCACCGGCGCGAACGACGCGCCGATGGTGCCGCCCACGGAAAACACGCTCATCGCCTTCTGCGACGCACCGCCCGCCGCGCGTGCCGCCACGGTGGCCGGCGGGTGGTAGGCCGCGATGCCCAGCCCGCACAGCACCATCGCGATCCAGGTCAGCAGATAGCTCTGGCTCAGGCCCGCCAGCACCACGCCCAGCGCGGCCACCAGGAAGCCGGTGGGCACCAGCCAGCCGCGCGGATGGCGGTCGGCATACAGGCCGAACAGCGGCTGCACCACGCTCGACAGGCCGGTGGCTGCGAGCATCAGGCCGGCTACCGCGGTGTAGCTGTAGCCGCGTTCCAGCACCATGAACGGCAGCAGGGCGGGCACGAGGCCCTGGTAGAGGTCATTGACGGCATGGGTGCCGGTGAGCAACCCGAGTCGGCGCTTGTTCATTCGATCGCTTCTTTCGTTTCCTTGAGAAAAAAGCATCGTAGGAAGCCATGAGAAGATGTTCTGGCTACGAATCAACAAGCATCGTCGAGAAATGGACAAAGCAATCAACCTGCGCCCCGAAGAGGGCGAGTCGACCCCGCGCGCCGTGGCGGTGCTGGCGACCGACCCCGCCGGCGACGCCTTCATACCGCCGCACACGCACCGGCGCGGGCAGCTGATCCATGCGATTTCGGGCGTGATGCTGGTGAGCGCCGTGGCCGGCAGCTGGGTGGTGCCGACCGGGCGCGGCGTGTGGGTGCCGGCCGGCATGGAGCACCAGATCCGCATGGCCGGCGAGGTGAAGATGCGCACCGTGTTCGTCGAGCCCGGCACGCGCGCGGACCTGGGCGCCGAATGCCGCGTCATTCATGTCGGCGCGCTGCTGCGGGAGCTGATCGTCACCGCCGTGGCGCTGCCGCTGGACTACGCGCCGGGCGGGCGCGACGAGCGGGTGATGGAGCTGATCCTCGACGAGATCCAGGCCGCGCCCGTGCTCTCGCTGCATGTGCCGATGCCGCGCCATGCCCGCCTGGCCGTGCTGTGCGAAGAGCTGGTGCGCGACCCGTCTCTGCCCGCCACGCTGGACGACTGGGCGCTGCGCCTGCACATGAACACCCGCACCCTCGCGCGCCTGTTCCAGCGCGAGACGGGCATGAATTTCGGCGCCTGGTGCCGACAGGCAAGGCTGCTGCTGAGCCTGCCGCAGCTGGCGGCGGGCGCGTCGATCCTGGAGGTGGCGCTGGCGCACGGCTACGAGAGCCCGAGCGCCTTCACCGCCATGTTCCGCCGCACGCTGGGCGTGCCGCCCAGCCAGTACCTTGGACGGGACTACCTGGCGTAGACCAGGTCCCGCAGCGCCAGCGAGACCCAGGGCACGTAGGTGATCACCATCAGGCACGCCATGATCACCAGCACGAAGGGCACCAGGTGCCGCACGATGCGGTCCAGCGATATTCGCGCCACCGTGCAGGCCGCGAACAGGTTCACGCCGAAGGGCGGGGTGATCATGCCCAGGGCAAGGTTCACCACCATGATCAGTCCGAAGTGCACCGGGTCGATGCCGAAATGCACCGCCACCGGCGCCAGGATCGGCGCCAGCACGATGATGGCCGCGCTGGTCTCGATGAACATGCCGATCACGAACAGCGCCGCGTTCACGCCCAGCAGGAACATCGCTGGCGATTGCAGCACCTGCTGCAGCCAGTGCCCGATGGCGTCGGGTACGCCCGCGCGGGTGATCAGGAACGCGAACAGCCCCGCGTTGGCGATGATGAACATGATCACCGCCGACGACATCACCGACTTGCGCAAGATGACGTACAGGTCCTTCAGCTTGATCTCGCGGTAGATCACCATGCCCACCACCAGCGCATAGAACACCGCCACCGCAGAGGCCTCCGTGGGCGTGAAGACGCCGCCGTAGATGCCGCCGAGGATGATCACCGGCATCAGCAGCGCCCAGCCCGCCTGCCAGAGGGCGCGGCCGAAGGGCATGCGGCCTTCGCCGTCGTTCTTGCCCCAGCCCTTCCACTTGCAGTAGACCCACACGAAGAGCATCAGCGCCAGGCTGATCAGGATGCCGGGGCCGAAGCCCGCGATGAACAGCTCGCCGATGGAGACTTCGGCGCTCACGCCGTACAGGATCATCGGGATCGACGGCGGAATGATCACGCCCAGCTCCGCGCTGGTAGCCTGCAGGGCCGCCGCGTACGAGGTGGGGTAGCCGTGCTTGATGAGCGCCGGGATCAGGATGGCGCCGATCGCGAAGGTGGTTGCCACCGACGAGCCCGACACCGCCGCGAAGATCATGCAGGTGAGCACGCAGGTCATCGGCAGGCCGCCCTGCACGCCGCCCACGATGCTCTTGGCGAACTCCACCAGCCGCCGCGAGATGCCGCCGGTTTCCATCAGGTTGCCGGCCAGTATGAAGAACGGAATGGCCGCCAGCGGAAACTTGTTGATCGAGTTGAACATCTCCTTCACGGAGATCAGCATGTTGGCGTTCGTGACCTGAATGCCCAGGATCGACGCCAGCCCGATGGAAACAGCCACCGAGATCGACAGTGCAAAGCAGAGCACCATCGTCGCAACCATCACGACGCTCATTGCGCGGTCTCCAATTCGAGCCGCTTCGGGTCGAGGTAATTGCCGGCAATGCCGAAGAGGCAGAAAACGGAGCCGACCGGCAGCGCCAGGTAAGCCCACACCATCGAGATGCTTTCAAGGCCGGCCATCGACTGCACGCGTCCGCGCATGGCGTAGTCCCAGCCCCACCACAGCACGATCAGCATCAGCGTGAGCGCGGCGACGCTCACCACCGCGTCGAGCACGCGGCGCACGCGTGGCGGGCTCCAGCGGTAGAGAACGTCCACGCTCACCATCGCGCCCTGGCGAAACGCCATGGGGATGCCGAGGAATACCATCCAGATGAGGCTCACGCGGATCAGGATCTCGCTCCATTCGGCCGGCTGCTCCAGCACGAAGCGCGTCACGATCTGGAACACACCGAGGGCGGACGCGATGACGAGCATCAGGCACGCCCCCACCATCGAGGCGCCGGTGGTCCAGCGCTCGATGCCAAGGAACTTTTCTTTCACTTGTAGTCGCGGATCTTGTCGAGGTTGGCCTTGCCGAAGTCCTTCTCGAACTGGGCGTTGACCGGCGCGAGCGCGGCGACGAACCTGGCCTTGTCGACGTTGTCGACCACGGTCATGCCTTTGGCGCGCAGGTCGGCCACGCCCTTGGCGTCGTCTTCGTCGACGCGTGCGCGGTTGGCCTTGGTGCCTTCCTTGGCTGCGTCGAGGAAGGCCTGCTTGTCGGCCGCGCTGAGCTTGTCGAACGTGGCCTTGTTCATCACGAAGATGCAAGGCGAGTAGACGTGGCCGGTGAGCGAAAGGTGCTTCTGCACCTGGTCGAACTTGGCCGAGATGATGACCGGCAACGGGTTCTCCTGGCCGTCGACCGTGCCTTGCTGCAGCGCGGTGAACACTTCAGGGAAGGCCATGGGCGTCGTGATGATGCCGAAGCCCTTGTAGGCCGCGATGTGCACCGGGTTTTCCATCGTGCGCATCTTCAGGCCCTTCAGGTCCTCGGGCGCCTTCACGTCGCGCTTGCTGTTGGTCATGTGGCGAAAGCCGTTCTCGGCCCATGCCAGCGCCTTGAAGCCCTTGGCGTCGAACTTGGTCAGCATGTCCTGTCCGATCGGGCCGTCGAGCACCGCGCGCGCGTGGGCCTTGTCGCGAAACAGGAAGGGCACGTCGAGGATCTTGGTCTCGGGCACGAAGTTGGGAACGGGGCCGGTCGACGAGAACGCGAGCTCCTGCGTGCCCAGTTGCACGGCCTCGATCGACTCGCGCTCGCCGCCGAGCGAGCCGTTGTAGAAGGTCTGCACCTTGTAGCGGCCCCCCGTGCGCTTCTCGACTTCCTTGGCGAAGGTGTCGATGGCGACGCCCTGATGCGAGTTCTGCGCAGTCGAAATGCTGATCTTCATGGTCGTCTGTGCAAAGGCGACCGAGCTCAGGGCGAGCGAAAGGCAGGCGGCGGCGATGGGGCCGAATTTCATGTTGTCTCCGGGAGTTTGGTCAGGAATGCGTCAGGCGCAAAGGACTATGCAGCAACCGGGAGCTTCACGGCGTCGGGATTTTCACGGACGTATTCGCGAATCACCGCCTCGAAGCTCTCGTCGGCCGTGAGCCCCAACGCCCGCGCGCGCGCCGTCTCGAAGTGGCCGGGCCAGGTCTTCACGATGCGCTGGATGGCCGGATCGGGCGTGCGGTCGAGCAGGGCCGTGGCCGCCTTGCCAGCCACGCGCTCCAGCGCAGCCGCCATGTCGCCCACGGTGGTGGCGAGCGAGGGCAGGTTGAGCGCGGTGCGCGGTCCCCATTCGGCGTCGCTTGCCTCGGCGGCGCGGATGATTCCCTCGACCGTGCGTGCGGGTGACGCGATGGCGACAGGCGTGGCGTCGGGCACCGGGCAGGCGGCGCGCAGGCCAGCCAGCGGCTCGCGCACCATGCCGCTGAAGAAACCCGAAGCCGCGCCGTTCGGCTTGCCCGGCCGCACGCTCACCGTCATGAGCCGCACGCTGCGCCCGCGCACGAAACCCTTGCGCGTGAAATCGGCCACCAGCTGTTCGCCGATGAACTTCTGGATGCCGTAGCTGGTCTGCGGCGTGGGCAGCGTGTGGTCTTCGATGACCTTGGGCAACGGCTGCTCGGGCGAATCGCCGAACACGGCGAGCGAGCTGGAGAACACCAGCACCGGCTTCGTGCCGAGCGTGCGCACCTTTTCGAGCAGTGCATGCGTGGCCGCGAAGTTGCTGCGCATGCCGAGGTCGAAGTCGGCCTCGCATTCGCCGCTCACCGCGGCGGCCAGGTGGAAGATGGCATCGGCCTCGCGCCAGGGCGTGGCGTCGGCATCGGCGGCGAGCTGCGCGTTCAGGTCGCCGGTGATGGCGCTGATGCGAGCATCGGATGCGAGGTCGGCCGGCGGGGCAGCGCGGTCGACCAGCGTGACGCGTTCGATGGGGCGAGCCGGTGCGCCGGCCAGCGCGAGGCTGCCTTGCTTCAACAGCGTGCGGGCGAGGCGTGCGCCCAGAAAGCCGGCGCCGCCGGTGATGACGATGTGCATGGGTCTTGTCTCCTTTGAGATCCAAGAATAAGCGCGGCCGGGCATGTGGCATGCTCGATGACGGGTACGCGGCTTTCATCGACAGGAGACGCCGGATGTTCACGGTCGTGGTTTTGTGGCTCATCGCCATTGCGTGGCTCGTGGCGAACGGCATGTTCGCCCAGAAGCCTTTGCCGCATTACCGGCGCAGGCGGGCCCTGTTGACCTGGATCTTCCTGGGCGGATGTGTGGGAGCCCTTGCGGGGCTGGCCGGACCGGCTTTCTCGCTGCCGGGCGCCATCGCCGGAGCGCTCGTCGCCGGGCTGATCGCGCGCAAGTTCGTTCGGCCGTGAAATGGAAGTCCTGTAAAAACGGCGGCCATGACGACAACGCTCCCATCCGATTTCCTGGAAACGCTGCGGCAGCCGGTGCTCGGCGATGCCGACCTCGATACCCAGTCCTCTTTCTTCTCGCGCGAGGAGGTCAGGGGTTTCTACCTCTCCGTGGTGAATGAGAAGGGCCCCGCCAAGGACGAGGTGCTGCGGCTGGCCGCCGAGCAACTGCCCGTCCTGCATCCGCACCGGGCCGCGCTGCTGGCCTTGTTCTGCGGCGCGCTCGTGGAGGACGGGGCCGATCCGCGCCTGCTTTTCGGCGCCGCCCTCAGGCTCATGGACGAACTGCTCGTGTCGCTCGAACCCTTCTGCGCGGCGGAGCCGCAGGAAGAAGAGGATTCCGAGGAAGAAGACCCCGACCTCGCCGAATGGGAGGCGGCCAATGCGGCGCTCGGCGCACTGCCCGCGCCCCGGCGCTTCGAGGTCGAGGCGCGCCAGGCGGCGGTCGATCTGTTGGTGCTTCCGCTGATGGCCATGCTCATGCGCGACGTGCGCAACCACCGTGCGCTGCTGGCCGACGGCGAGCTGGTGGCGCGCATCGATGCGATGGCCGTGAACGACTCCCTGCCGTTCGACGGCCTGCACTTCATTCGCAGCGCCGCCCAGTTGGCCTACGAGGACGAACTGGTGGTGCTGCTGCCCACGTCGCGTGCCGGCATGCTGGTGAAGGCGCATGCCGTCAACAACAACTTCCATGCGTTCTCGCTCCTGCAGGCGCTGATGCGGGAGCATGCGGATGCGCTTGGCATCCAGCCGGCCACGGGCGAGGCGGACGCGGACGAAGAAGGAGAGCCTCGCGACAGCGATGCCGCCGAATACCTCTGGCTGCAGGCCCATGCCTTCAAGAACGGCGAACTGGTCGACCGCATGGCGTGGTCCTGGGGCGAGGGCACGCTGCGCGAGAACGCCCGCAGGCAGGGGCGCCTGGTGCTCGTGGCGCTGGACACGCCAGACAAGCCCGGCCGCAGCTGGAACGGCTTCGACCAGGTGCTCCACTCGGAGCAGAACGCGCACGTGTCGCTCGTGCGCTTCCTCACACCGGGCGAGGTGGCTGCCTACCTTGCCTGAGCGGACGCCGCAAGAAAAAAGCCCTCCGAAGAGGGCTTTCCGATGGCCTGTGCGGCGTTCTTACATGCCGACGTAGTTCGGGCCGCCACCGCCCTCGGGCGTGACCCACACGATGTTCTGCGTCGGGTCCTTGATGTCGCAGGTCTTGCAGTGCACGCAGTTCTGCGCGTTGATCTGCAGGCGCTGCTTGCCGTCGTCGGTGCCGACGAACTCGTACACGCCGGCCGGGCAGTAGCGGCTTTCGGGGCCGGCGAACTTCTCGAGGTTGATGTTCACCGGCACCGTCGGGTCTTTCAGCGTCAGGTGGGCCGGCTGCTGCTCTTCATGGTTGGTGTTGCTGATGAACACGCTGGAGAGGCGGTCGAAGGTGAGCTTGCCGTCGGGCTTGGGGTACACGATGGGCTTGCACTCGGACGCAGGCTTCAGGTACAGGTGGTCGGCCTTGTTGCGGCGCAGCGTCCAGGGGATGTTGCCCTTGAGCAGCCATTGCTCGATGCCGTTCATGAGCGTGGCGACGCCCAGGCCCTTCTTGAACCACGCCTTGAAGTTGCGCGCCTTCTTCAGCTCGGTGTGCAGCCAGCTCTTTTCGAAGGCTTCCGGGTATGCGGTGAGTTCGTCGTGCTGGCGGCCGGCCTGCACGGCCTCGAAGGCCGCCTCGGCGCACAGCATGCCGGTCTTGATGGCGGCGTGGCTGCCCTTGATGCGGCTCACGTTGAGGTAGCCGGCCTCGCAGCCGACCAGCGCGCCGCCGGGGAACACCGTCTTGGGCAGCGACATGAGGCCGCCCGCGGTGATGGCGCGCGCGCCGTAGCCGATGCGCTTGGCGGGCTTGATCCCCTTGGCCTCGTCGCCTTCCAGGTACCAGCGGATGTTGGGGTGCAGCTTCCAGCGCTGCATTTCCTCGAACGGGCTCAGATAAGGGTTGCTGTAGTCCAGGCCCGTGATGAAGCCCATGGTGACCTTGTTGTCCTCCATGTGATAGAGGAACGCGCCGCCGTAGGTGTCGCTCTTCATGGGCCAGCCGGCGGTGTGCAGCACGAAGCCGGGCTGATGGCGCTTGGGGTCGATTTCCCAGACTTCCTTCACGCCCAGGCCGTAGGTCTGCGGGTCCTTGCCGGCGTCGAGCTTGTACTTGGCGATGAGCTGGCGGCCCAGGTGGCCGCGCGCGCCTTCGGCGAACACGGTGTACTTGCCCAGCAGCTCCATGCCGAGCTGGAAGTTCTCGGTCGGCTCGCCGTCCTTGCCGATGCCCATGTTGCCGGTGGCCACGCCGCGCACCGAGCCGTCCTCGTTGTAGAGCACCTCGGCGGCCGGGAAGCCGGGGAAGATCTCGACGCCGAGATTCTCGGCCTGCTGCGCCAGCCACTTGGTGAAGGCGCCCAGGCTGATGATGTAGTTGCCGTGGTTCTGGAAGCACGCCGGCAGGAAGGCGTTGGGCGTGCGCAGGCTGCCCTTTTCGCCCAGGAACACCATCGCGTCGTCGGTGACCGGCTGGTTCAGCGGCGCGCCCAGCTCCTTCCAGTCGGGCAGCAGTTCGTTGAGCGCGCGCGGGTCCATGATGGCGCCCGACAGGATGTGCGCGCCGGGCTCCGAACCCTTCTCGAGCACCACGACCGAGATCTCTTTCTCGTGCTGCGCTGCGAGCTGCTTGAGCCGGATCGCGGTCGAGAGGCCGGCCGGGCCGCCACCGACCACGACCACGTCGTATTCCATGGCTTCGCGAGGGCCGAACTGGGCGAGGATTTCGTCGTGGGTCATCTGGGTTGGATCGATAATGATTTTTCGAGGCGCGGGGCATCCCGGGTTGCGGGGCATTTTATGCGGCGTCCGCGGACGGCCTGCGTCACTTGCGGGCGCGGCTCTCTCGCGTCGCCTGCGCGACTCCACAGGATTCAGTTCATGGCATACAGCATCGATCTCTCGGGCCGCGTCGCCTTTGTCACAGGCGCCTCCAGCGGGCTTGGCGCCCAGTTCGCAAAAACGCTGGCGCGCGCGGGCGCCGCGGTGGTGCTCGCAAGCCGCCGCGTCGAGAAGCTCAAGGAGCTGCGCGCACGCATCGAAGGCGAGGGCGGCGACGCCCACGTGGTCGAGCTCGACGTGACCGACATCGGCAGCATCAAGGCCGCCGTCGCGCGCGCCGAGACCGAGGTCGGTCCCATCGATGTCCTGGTCAACAACTCGGGCGTGAGCACCACCCAGCGCCTGCAGGACGTGACACCCGACGACTACGACTACATCTTCGACACCAACGTCAAGGGCTCCTTCTTCGTCGCGCAGGAAGTCGGCAAGCGCATGCTGGCGCGCGCCCGCGGCACGGCGCCGGGCACCTACATCGGCGGGCGCATCATCAATATCGCGTCTGCGGCGGCGCTGAAGGTCATGCCGCAGATCGGCACTTACTGCATGAGCAAGATCGCCGTGGTGCAGATGACCAAGGCCATGGCGCTCGAGTGGGGCCGCTTCGGCATCAACGTGAACGCGCTGTGCCCGGGCTACATCACGACCGAGCTCAACGAGGAGCACTGGACCACCGAGGGCGGCGCCAAGCTGGTCAACATGCTGCCGCGCAAGCGCGTGGGCAAGCCCGAAGACCTGGACGGCCTGATCGTGCTGCTGGCCAGCGGCCAGAGCCACTTCGTGAACGGCGCCGTCATCGCGGCCGACGACGGGTTCGCGCTCTGAGCCCGCGGGCCTTGGTCGGCATTGCCGCCGGCCTGGGTGCCGGTGCGCTCTGGGGGCTGGTGTTCGTGGCGCCGCGCATGGTGGGGCACTTCGGCATGGTCGACATCACCGCCGCGCGCTTCCTGGTGTTCGGCGCCATCTCGGGGCTCGCGGTGTTCGCGCGGCCGGCCGCCGCGCGCTGGCCGAACGGCCGGCAGGCGGTGGCGGCACTGGGGCTCAGCGTGCTGGGCTTCAGCGGCTACTACCTGCTGCTGGCGTTCGGCATCGAGGCCGCCGGCACCGAAGTGCCCAGCCTCATCATCGGCACGATTCCGGTCTGGATGATGCTGCTCGGCAGGCCCGCTGGCCTTCGGCTGAGCGCGCTGTTGCCGGGGCTCGTGCTCACGGGCGCGGGCATCGCGCTGATGATCTGGGGCGCTTGGTCGGCGCAGCATGGCGCGGGCGACGCCGGCGGCGCGCGTTTCGGCTGGGGCATCGCGCTGGCGCTGTGCGCAATGGCGAGCTGGACGGTCTACGGCCTGCTCAACGCCGCCTGGCTGCAACGCCACACCGAACTCAACGCGACCGACTGGGCCAACTGGCTCGGCGTGGCGACCGGACTGGGCGCCTTGCTGTTGTGGGTGGTCGCGGGCAGCGACGTGGCCACGCTGCAGGCGCGGCCCGACGGCATGCTCTTCGTCTGGATCGCGCTCGCCAGCGGCTTCGGCTCTTCGTGGCTGGCCACCATTCTCTGGAACATCGCGAGCCAGCGGCTCTCCGCGAGCCTGTGCGGCCAGCTGATCGTGAGCGAGACGCTGTTCGCGCTGTTCTATTCCTTCGTCTGGGACGGCCGCTGGCCGCAGGCCACCGAGTGGGCCGCGGCACTGCTGTTCGTGCTGGGCATCCTCGCATCCATCAAGGCACACCGATGAGAATCGAAATCCCCGAAAAGAAGAAGCTCGTGTACGAAACCCTGATCCCCATCCGCTGGGGAGACATGGACGCCATGGGCCACCTGAACAACGGCACCTACTTCCGCTACCTCGAGACCGCGCGCATCGACTGGATGCATTCCATCGGCTTCGAGCCCGAGCCGAGCGGCGAAGGCATGGTGATCGTCAACGCCTTCTGCAATTTCTACCGGCAGATCGAATACCCCGGCAAGGTGCTGCTGAAGATGTACGTGAGCGACCCCGGCCGCACCACCTTCGAGAGCTGGGGCACCATGGCCCGCGAGGAAGCGCCCGACGAGATCTGCGCGGCCGGCGGCGCGACCACCATCTGGGTCGACTTTCCGAAGCAGAAGGCGCTGGCGCTGCCCGACTGGCTGCGCACGCTGGTGAGCGAGTAGCCGGGCGCTGAAGCTCAGGCCGGCTGCAGCACGATGCGGGCCTCGAAGCCGTGCGCCGCGCCGGGCGGCGGCGACGCCAGTTCGAGCCGCGCGTTGTGCTTCTCGACGATGGTCCCGACGATCGACAGGCCCAGCCCGTAGCCCGCGCGGTCGGAGGCGTGCCGCACGTGGCGCTGCCGCAGCGTCTGCAGTTGCTCGGCACCGACGCCGGCGCCGAAGTCGCGCACCACCAGCGTGCAGGGCGCCATCACTTCGACGGTCACGCGTTCGCCGCCGTAGCGCAGGGCGTTTTCCACCAGGTTGCGCAGCGCGATGGCCAGCGCGTCGACATCGCCCAGCGCCACCGGCGCGGCGCTGTCGGGCACCTTGAGCACCAGGCGCTCGTTGACCTGCGGGTCTTGCCACATCTCCTGTGCCACGGTGCCCACGAGCTGCACCAGGTCGACCCGCGCGCGCGCCAGCGAGGCCCCGGATTCGGCGCGCGACAGCTGCAGCAGCTTCTCGGCGCGATGGCTCAGCATCTGAAGCGCGTCGAGCGCGGCCTGCACGTCGTTGCGCCGCAGGTCGTGCTCCAGCGCGGTTTGCAGGCGCAGCCGCGCGGCGGCCAGCGGGGTACGCAGCTCGTGCGCGGCATTGGCCGCGAGCGCGCGCTCCACGTCGAGCGACTGCGACAGCCGCTCCAGCAGCCGGTTGACGTGGTCGCCGACCGAGCGCAGCTCCTGCGGCAGGCCGGGCAGGGTGATGGGCCGCAGGTCGGCGCCGTTGCGCTTGGCGATTTCTCCGGCCAGTTGCTGCAGCACGCGCAGTTCGGCGCGCGCCACGTTGCGCAGCACCAGCGCAAGCAGCGGCAGCACCGCGCCCAGCGGGATGATCAGGCCGAACAGCGTGCGGTTCAGCGCGCGGCGCCGCTCGTCGAGCGGGTCGGCCACCTGGAAGTACAGCCCCAGCGTGGGGTGCCGCACGGTGTAGATGCGCCAGGTCTGGTTGTTGGCGAAGCCGGCGGCCAGCGGCACGTCGAAGGTGCCGGCGGGGGTTTCGGCCGAGCGCAGCAGCACATGCTCGTGGGTGTCGACCACCTGGTACATCACCGCGTCTTCGGAGAACAGCTGCTTGGGCGCGATCAGCGGCTCCGTGGGGGCGGTGCCGCTCGTGTGCTGGAGTTTGTCTAGTTCCTGCACCGCCATGTCGAACATGCGGTGGGACACCTCGACCAGTTCGTTGTCGAAGTTGTGGTTGATCTCGCGGTCCACGTACCAGACCACCGCGAGCACGCACATCAGCCACACGCCGCCGACCCAGACGATCAGCGTCCGCGTGAGCCGCCCGGCCAGGGAGTCGCGGCCTTCGCCGGGCTTGCTGCCGAACTTCATTCGTCGTCGTCCGCGGAGAACGACAGGCGGTAGCCGAGGCCGCGCAGTGTCTGGATGTGGCTGCGCCCGAGCTTGCGGCGCAGGCGGCTGATGAAGACTTCGAGCGTGTTGCTGTCGGCCTCGTCGCCGAAGCCGTAGAGCGCGTCGGCCAGGTTCTCGCGCGTGTGGATGCGCTCGGGCCGGGTCGCCATCACGCGAAGCAGCGCCCATTCCTTCTGGGTCAGCGTGATGGGCGCGCCGTTCTTGCGGACCATGTCGTGCGCCAGGTCGATCTCCAGCGTGCCCAGCTGCAGCACCGGCGAGCTGCTGGCGCTGCGCCGCCGCTCGACGGCGCGCAGGCGGGCCAGCAGTTCGGCCGGGTCGTAGGGCTTGATGAGGTAGTCGTCGGCGCCGGCGTCCAGCCCGCGGATGCGGTCGGTGACCTGGTCGCGCGCGGTCAGCACGATGACGATGGGCCGCTCGGGCAGGGCGCGCACCTGCGGCAGCAGCGAGAGCCCGTCGCCGTCGCCCAGGTGCAGGTCGAGCAACACCGCCGCGTACTGGACCGAGAGCAGCGCGCCGCGTGCGTCGGCAAGGCTGGGCGCCACGTCGACCACGAAAGCCTTGGCGATCAGGTAGCTGCAGACGGCATCTGCCAGCGAGGTGTCATCTTCGACCAGCAATATGCGCACGCCATGTCCTTTCAACAAAAAAAGAAGTCTAGCGCCGTCGAATTCCGGCCATACCGCCAGTCAGACTCTGTTCAGGTGTCTTCAGGCTGGGTTCATTCCGCAAACGTAGGCTCGCGGCTGTTTTTCGGTCTTGCCTTCGTTCATGACGCGTGCTTCGAATTTTCGCCTGGGGTTGCTGACCCTTTTTGCGCTGGCCGCCGTGCTGGCGTGGGACGCAACCGGCTGGGACTTGGCGCTGGCGCGCCTTTCCGGCTCCCCGTTCGGTTTCGTATGGCGGGAAAACCCCTTTCTGGTTCACGTCATGCATAACGGCGCCCGCGACCTCAGCTGGGCGCTCCTTACCGCGCTGTTCATTGCCATCCGCTGGCCGGTCGGCGTGCTTCGGCGCCTGGGCACCGGCGACCGGGTGCAACTGGCGCTGGCCACGCTGGCCGCGGTGGTCGCCGTCAGCCTCATCAAGCACGCCAGCGACACCAGCTGCCCCTGGGACCTGAAGGAGTTCGGCGGCGTGGCGCGCTACGTGTCGCATTGGACCTGGGACGTGTCCGACGGCGGCCCGGGCGGGTGCTTCCCGGCCGGCCATGCCTCCGCGGCGTTCGCCTACATGGGTGGCTACTTCGTGCTGCGCCGGGTCTCGGCCCGGGCGGCGGGCATCTGGCTGGCGGTGGCGGTGGTGGCCGGGTTGGCGCTGGGGCTGTCGCAGCAGGTGCGCGGCGCGCACTACATGAGCCATACCCTCTGGACTGCCTGGATCTGCTGGACGGTGGGTTTTGCCATCGAAGTGGTGTTCGGACGCTTCAATCCGAAAGTTCTCGAACCGGCAGTACCCGTCCATGCAGGGTATTGACGCCGCCCTGTTCGAGCTGGTCAATGCGGGCCCTTCGGTGCCTGCATGGAGCCTTCCTTTCGCCAGCTTCGCCTCCGATTTCCTGCCGGCCCTGCTGGCGCTGGCGCTGGCCATCGGCGCGCTGCTCGACCGGCGCTGGCGCCACGCCTTCTTCACCGCGATGGTCAGCCTGCTGGCCGTCTGGCTGATCGTGCACGTGTTCCGCGGGCTGTTTCCGATGCCCCGGCCCGCTTTCTACGGCCTGGGCATCCAGTGGGTGCCGCAGGGCGTTCGACCCGGTTTCCCGAGCATGCATGCGGCGGGCACCTTCACCGCCGCGTTCTCGCTCTGGTGCCTGCCGAGGCGCTGGCCGATGCTGGCCGCGCTGGCGGTGGCGGCCACGGTGGCCTGGAGCCGCCTGTACCTGGGGCTGCACTTTCCGTCCGACGTGGTGGCGGCGGCGATGCTCGGAGCTCTGGTCTCTATCTTGGTGGAGCGTGGCCTTCGCCTGATTCCGCGCATCCGTATTTCGCCTGCCCCAGTGCAGGCCATGATGACAAGGCTGCGGTCACGCGCAAGGCGAGCCTGAACATGACATGAATGGGGGATTCAGGCTATCTTCAGCCCCCCTTCCTACATTAGTTGGATGTCTGTTTTGCGTATCGACCCGGCATCTGCACCGCAAGGTAGCTTCCCCGAACCCGACCCACTCGCCGCCGCATCGCCGGCAGCGCCCTGGACACGTTTCAACCATTGGCTCGGCCGCCCACGTTCCGCTGGCGCGGTCGTCGTCTGGCTCAGCCTTTATCTCGTACTGACCACCAACTGGCCGCTCTGGAGCGAGCTGGCCCGCATCGGCGGTGCGCCCAGCACCTACATGCCGACCATCGCGGTCATGAGCCTGCTCACTTTCTGCGGCTCGCTGGCGATCCTGTCGTTCACCGCCTGGTCGCGCTGGATGAAGCCGCTGTGGCTCGTGGTGGTCGTGCTGGCCGCGGTGGTCCAGCACTACATGCTCGCGTACCGCGTGGTCATGGACCCGACCATGGTCGCCAACGCGATGCAGACCGACCCCAACGAGGCACGCGACCTGATGAGCTGGCGCATGGCCTTCAACGTGCTGGTGGTCACGCTGCCCGCGGCTTATCTGCTCTGGCGCGTTCGCATCCCGCCGATGCGTTTTCTGTCGAAGCTCTGGCGCAACGTCGCGTTGCTGCTGCTGTCGGTGATCCTGGCGCTGGGCGCGGTGGTGTCCATGAACCGCGAGCTGGCGCCGCTGATGCGCAACAACGTGCACCTGCGCTACATGATGAATCCGATCGCCAGCCTCTATTCGGCCGGCGCGCTGGTCATCAAGCCCTTGTTCAAGCACAGCGGCAAGCTGATCTCGATCACCGCCGGCACGGCGCTGGGCACGAGCTACGCCGCGCAGACCAAGCCGCCGCTGTTCGTGGTGGTGGTGGGCGAGACCGCGCGGGCCGATCACTTCTCGCTCAACGGCTACGCCCGCGACACCAACCCCGAGCTCGCCAAGCGCGGCGTGCTGAGCTACCGCGAGGTGCGCTCCTGCGGCACCAACACGCTGGCCTCGGTGCCGTGCATGTTCTCGCCGCTGGGCAAGCAGGGCTACGAATCGCGCAAGGACGACTACGAGACCCTGGTCGACGTGTTGCAGGCGGCCGGCCTTGCCGTGTTCTGGCTCGACAACCAGGCCGGCTGCAAGGGCGTTTGCGAGCGCATTCCGAACGCATCCGCGTTCGCCGGGCTCGACGCGGCCACCAAGAAGGCGCTGTGCGACGGCGACGAATGCCTCGACGACGTGATGCTCAAGGGCCTGGACGAGCGCATTGCCGCGCTGCCGGCCGAGCGCCGCGCCAAGGGCATCGTGCTGGTCATGCACCAGATGGGCAGCCACGGCCCGGCCTACTACAAGCGTTCCGCGCCCGACGTGAAGCGCTTCGTGCCCGAGTGCAAAACCAACGCATTGGCGGAGTGCGGCCATGCCGAGCTGATGAACGTCTACGACAACTCGATCCTGCAGACCGACCGCTTCCTGGGCGAGACCATCGACTGGCTCAAAGGGCAGACGAAGCAGTACGACCCGGCGCTGCTTTACGTGAGCGACCACGGCGAGTCGCTCGGCGAATACGGCCTGTTCCTGCACGGCGTGCCCTACAGCTTCGCACCCGACGCGCAGAAGCACGTGCCCATGGTTACCTGGTTCAGCGACGGCATGAGCGAGCGGCGCAAGCTCTCGCGTTCGTGCATGGAAGCGGGGCTGGACGCGCCGCTCACGCACGACAACCTCTATCACACGGTGCTCGGCGTGATGGACGTGACCACGCCGACCTACAAGCCGGCACTGGACGCCCTCGCGTCCTGCCGGGCAAAGGGCTGAGGCCGCCTTACTTCTTCTCGCGGGGCAGCCGCCCCATGAGGAAGAACTCGTTGTTCGGCTGCATGCCGCTGAAGCTGGCCATGCGGTTGCTCAGCCCGAAGAAGGCGGTGATGGCCGCGATGTCCCAGATGTCCTCGTCGTCGAAGCCGTGGGCGTGCAGGGGCGGGAAGTCGTTGTCGTCGATCTCGTGCGAGCGGTCGCAGACCTTCATCGCGAAGTCGAGCATCGCGCGCTGGCGCGGCGTGATGTCGGCCTTGCGGTAGTTCACCGCCACCTGGTCGGCCACCAGCGGCTTCTTCTCGTAGATGCGCAGCAGCGCGCCGTGCGCCACCACGCAGTACAGGCACTGGTTGGCCGCGCTGGTGGTGGTGACGATCATCTCGCGGTCGCCCTTGGTGAGCGAGCCTTCTTCCTTGAGCATGAGCGCGTCGTGGTACGCGAAAAAGGCGCGCCATTCGGCCGGGCGGCGCGCGAGGGCCAGGAACACGTTGGGCACGAAGCCCGCCTTTTCCTGCACCGCGAGGATGGCGGCGCGGATGTCCTCCGGCAGGTCTTTCAGTTCGGCGAGCGGGTAGCGGTTGTTCGGGGTCATGTCGTCTCCGTTGTGGTCGTCGGTTTGCGGCGCCTCGGAAGCTTTTCTGAAAGCGCTCTGAAAGGCGCCGCGCCGCTTCCATCATAGGCAAGCCGCTTTCCTACATGGCGGGGTGCGCACCACCGCCATGATGAAGGTTCGCACAACAACACGCGGCCAGCGCCGCACATAACGCGATGAAAGACGAGTCGTATCCAGACCGGCGTGGCTTCCTGCGCCGGTCCATCGCCATCGTGCCGGCCGCCACGGCCTTCGGTGCCGGTGGCCTCACCGGCGCGGCACTGGCGCAACCCGCAACGCCGGCTCCCGCAACCACCCCCGCTGCAGCGGCACCGCCCGCCACTCCCTACACCCCCGTCTACTTCAACGCCGCCGAATGGGCCTTCGTCCAGGCCGCGGTGGCCCGGCTCATTCCCTCCGACGACGCCGGCCCCGGCGCCATCGAAGCCGGCGTGCCGGAGTTCATCGACCGGCAGATGGAAGGCGCCTTCGGCCATGCCGCCACCTGGTACATGCAGGGGCCGTTCGTCGAGGTGTCGCCGCTCTTCGGCTACCAGAAGAAGATGCCGCCGCGCGAGGTGTACCGCGCGGGCATCGCGGCCACCGATGACTACAGCCGCAAGCAGTTTTCCGGCAAGACCTTCGCGCAACTCGAGCCCGCGCGGCAGGACGAGGTGCTCAAGGGCCTGGAGGGCGGCACCATCACGCTCGACGGCGTGGGCGCGACCGATTTCTTCGGCTTTTTGCTGCAGAACACGAAGGAGGGCTACTTCAGCGACCCGATCCACGGCGGCAACAAGAACGCCGCGGCCTGGAAGATGATCGGCTTCCCCGGCGCGCGCGCCGACTACGCCGACTGGGTCGACCGGCCCGGCGTCAAGTACAACCTGCCGCCGGTGAGCATCGCCGGCCCGCAGGGTTGAAGGGGAGCGGCAACACCATGGCAAACATCAAGAAGCCGAGTGTCGACGCCGTGCTGGTCGGCTTCGGCTGGACCGGCGCGATCATGGGCATGGAACTCACCGCCGCCGGCCTGAAAGTGCTGGCGCTGGAGCGCGGCGAGAACCGCGACACGCAGCCCGACTTCGCCTACCCGCGCATCACCGACGAGCTGAGCTACGGCATCCGCGGCAAGCTGTTCCAGAACCTTTCGCGCGAGACCGTGACCATCCGCCACACGCCGGCCGAGGTGGCGGTGCCGTACCGCCAGCTCGCGTCCTTCCTGCCCGGCGACGGCGTGGGCGGCGCGGGCGTGCACTGGAACGGTCACCACTGGCGGCCGCTGCCCAGCGACCTGCGCATCCGCAGCAACTACGAAGAGCGCTACGGCAAGAAATTCATTCCCGAAGGCATGACGATCCAGGACTTCGGCGTGAGCTACGAAGAGCTGGAGCCGCACTTCGACCAGTTCGAGAAGATCTGCGGAACCTCCGGCAAGGCCGGCAACATCGGCGGCAAGATCCAGCCCGGCGGCAATCCTTTCGAAGGCGCACGCGCCAACGAATTCCCGCTGCCGCCGCTGGCTTCGGTCAACAGCGCGAAGCTGTTCGAGAAGGCCGCGCGCGAGCTCGGCTACCACCCGTTTCCGCAGGCGGCCGCCAACGCCTCGCGCGCCTACACCAACCCGCATGGCGCGCAGCTCGGTCCCTGCAACTTCTGCGGCTTCTGCGAGCGCTACGGCTGCTACATGTATTCGAAGGCGTCGCCGCAGACCACGCTGCTGCCGGTGCTGATGAAGCGGCCCAACTTTGAGCTGCGCACCCGCTCGCATGTGCTGCGCGTGAACATGTCGCCCGACGGCAAGCGCGCCACCGGCGTGACCTATGTCGACGCCCAGGGCAACGAGGTCGAGCAGCCGGCCGACCTGGTGGTGCTGTGCGCCTACCAGTTCCACAACGTGCGGCTGCTGCTGCTGTCGAACATCGGCAAGAAGTACGACCCGGCCACCGGCGAGGGCGTGGTGGGGCGCAACTACGCCTACCAGCTCAATGGCGGCGCCAGCCTGTTCTTCGACAAGGACCAGCCGATGAACCCCTTCGTCGGCGCGGGTGCCAGCGGCAGCGTGATCGATGACTTCGACGGCGACAACTTCGACCACGGCCCGCTCGGCTTCGTGGGCGGCGCGAGCATCAACTGCATCAACACCGGCGGCCGGCCTATCCAGCAGCTGAGCCTGCCGCCCGGCACGCCGAGCTGGGGCGCGGGCTGGAAGAAGGCCGCGCGGGAAAACTACCTCTACCAGGCCGGCGTGGGCAGCCAGGGCTCGGTGATGGCCTACCGCGACAACTACCTCGACCTGGACCCGACCTACAAGGACGTGCACGGCCAGCCGCTGCTGCGCATGACCTTCGACTGGAAGGCCAACGACCTGGCGATGACGCAGTTCATCGGCACCAAGGTCGAGCAGATCGCCAGAGCCATGGGGCCGAAGCAGATGAAGATGAACTTCCAGAAGGCAGGCGCGCACTACGACGTGCGCTACTACCAGTCGACCCACAACACCGGCGGCGCGCCGATGGGCACCGACCCCGCGACCAGCGCCGTGAACCGCTTCCTGCAGGTGTGGGACGTGCCCAATGTCTTCGTGATGGGCGCCAGCGCCTTCCCGCAGAACTTCGGCTACAACCCGACCGGCATGGTGGGCGCGCTGGCCTACTGGTCGGCCAAGGCGATTCGCGAGCAGTACCTGAAGAACCCGGGAGCACTGGCATGAACGCGCGTCGCATGTATGGCGGCGTTGCGGTGGCCGCCGCCTTGCTGTGCGCCGGGGCCTGGGCCGTGGCGCAGAAGGCGGAGGCACCGCCGGCCGCGCCCGCCGCTGCTCCGGTGACCACCGCTGCACCTGCCGCATCATCCGACCCCGTGCTCGAGCGCGGCCGCTACCTGGCCCGCGCCGGCGACTGCGTAAGTTGCCACACTGCCCCCGGCAAGCCGGCCTTCGGCGGCGGCCTGCCGATGAAGACGCCGTTCGGCACCATCGTCTCGACCAACATCACGCCCGACCCCGAGGCCGGCATCGGCGCCTACACCGAGGCCGAGTTCGCCCGCGCGCTGCGCGAAGGCGTCGCCAAGGACGGCCATCACCTGTACCCGGCCATGCCGTACCCGTCGTTCGCTCGCGTGAACGACGAGGACATGCATGCGCTCTTCACCTTCTTCCGCAACGGCGTGCAGCCCGTGGCGCAGAAGCCGCCGGCCACAGACCTGCCGTGGCCCTTCAGCATGCGCGGGCTGATGATCGGCTGGAACTGGATCTACCTCGACAAGGGCGTCTACCAGCCCGACACGGCCCGCAGCGCCGAGTGGAACCGCGGCGCGTACCTGGTGCAGGGCCTGGGCCATTGCGGCGACTGCCATACGCCGCGCAGCATGCTCGGCGGCGTCAAGGCGGCCAGCGACGGCAAGGGTGACGTGTTCCTGTCTGGCGCGGTCATCGACGGCTGGTACGCGCAGCCGCTGCGCCACACCGGCCGGCCGACCATGGCGCAGTGGCCGGCGCAGGACATCGTGCAGTACCTGCAGACGGGGCGCACCGGCCACACGGCCGCGTTCGGCGCCATGGTCGACGTGGTGCAGAACAGCACGCAGCACCTGTCGACGCAAGACTTGCAGGCGGTGGCCAGCTATCTGCAGTCGCTCGGCGCGGAGGGCGGCGCGCAGAACGCGCCGTCGCCCACCTCGCTGGTGGCGGCGGCGCCGCAGCACCCGACCGCGCTCGCACTGCGCAACGGCACGGTCGAGGGCAACAGCGGCGCGATGGTCTACCTGAACAACTGCAACGCCTGCCATCGCTCCGACGGCACGGGCGCCGACAAGACCTTCCCCGCGCTGGCCGGCAACAGCGTGGTGAATGCCAAGGACCCGACTTCGCTGATCCGCCTCGTGCTTGCAGGCTCGGCCATGCCGAGCACGACCCAGGCACCATCGCCCATCGCCATGCCCGACTTCGGCTGGCGCCTGAGCGACGCCGACGTGGCCAGCGTGCTGAGCTTCGCGCGGTCGAGCTGGGGCAACCAGGGCGAAGCCGTGACGGCGGCGCAGGTGGCCAAGGTGCGCGACTCAATCAAGCCGGTGGCGACCGCCAACGCGCAGCAGCAGAAATGACGGGGGCCTGCCTACTCGAGCGAGGGAAGGTCGCTCTCGTCTTTCAGCTCGACGCCTGTCAGACCGCGCCGCAATGACTCGCGCATCAGCCATGCGAGCCTGAACGCCGCTGCCTCGTAGGTCAGGCCTTCGGGCCGTACGTTCGAGATGCAGTTGCGCTCGGCGTCGTGCCGGCCGCGCCGGGGCGAGTGCGTCAGGTAGATGCCGAGGCTGTCGGGCGAACTCAGGCCCGGCCGCTCGCCGATCAGCATCACCGACAGCGCCGCGCCGAACAACTCGCCTATTTCATCGGCCAGGGCGACGCGTGCCTGCGTGGCGATCACCACGGGCGAGAAACGCGTGTCCGGCGGCAGCTGCGCGCGCAACGACGCGAGCAGCGGCACAGCATGCCGCGCGGCCGCGAGGGACGAGAGGCCGTCGCCGATCACGATGCAGACATCGCAGCCATAGCGCCGGTCGCCGCGCAGGCGCGTGGCGTCGTCCTCGTCTAGCTGGCGGCCGAGGTCTGGGCGGCGCAGATAGGTGGTGCGGTCGGCGGCGCGGCTGCGCGCGCGGGCCACTTCCCAGCGCTGGCTGCGCAGTTGGCCATCGAGCGCATCGACGTCGAGCGCGGCGTGAATGGCATCGCGCGCCATTGCGTGCGCCCAGCCGAAGCGCAGCGTTTCGTCGGTCGGCATGCCGGCGCCGGCGCGGCCCAGCGCCAGCCGTGCGGGCGTGGCGGCGCGCCATTGCGCCCAGGGGTTGGGTGTGACGGGCGAATCGCTCATCGGGCCAGCGCGGCGAGGCCGCCCATGTCGGCCAGCAGCCGGTTGGAGGAGGGCGGGGCGAGCCGCCCGGCGGTGTCGGTGATCCGCATGCGCTGCAGCCAGGCCTCGAACTCGGGCGCGCGCTTCAGGCCCAGCGTCTGGCGCAGGAACAGCGCGTCGTGGAACGAGGTGCTCTGGTAGTTGAGCATCACGTCGTCGGCACCGGGGATGCCCATGATGAAGTTGATGCCCGCCGTGCCCAACAGCACGAGCAGCGTGTCCATGTCGTCCTGGTCGGCCTCGGCATGGTTGGTGTAGCAGATGTCGCAGCCGATGGGCAGGCCCAGCAGCTTGCCGCTGAAATGGTCTTCGAGCCCGGCGCGGATGATCTGCTTGCCGTCGTACAGGTACTCCGGCCCGATGAAGCCGACGACAGTGTTGATGAGCAGCGGCCTGTAGCGCCGCGCCAGCGCATAGGCGCGCACCTCGCAGGTCTGTTGGTCGACGCCGAAATTGGCGTTGGCCGAGAGGGCGCTGCCCTGGCCGGTCTCGAAGTACATGACGTTGTCGCCCACGGTGCCGCGCCCGAGCGACAGCGCCGCCGCATGCGCCTCGTCGAGCAGCTCGGGCGTCACGCCGAACGAGAGGTTGGCCTTCTCGGTGCCCGCGATCGACTGGAACACCAGGTCGACCGGCGCGCCGGCCTCCATGAGCTTGAGCGTGTTGGTCACGTGCGTGAGCACGCAGCTCTGCGTGGGGATCTCGAAGCGCTGGATCACCTCGTCGAGCATGCGCAGCAACTGGCCGAGCACCGGCGTGCTGTCGGACGCGGGGTTGAGCCCGATCACCGCGTCTCCCGCGCCGTAGAGCAGCCCGTCGAGCGTGGAGGCGGCCACGCCGCGCAGGTCGTCGGTCGGGTGGTTGGGCTGCAGGCGCACGGCAAGGTGGCCGGGCAGGCCGATGGTGTCGCGAAAGCGCGTGACCACGCGACACTTTCTGGCGACCGACACCAGGTCCTGGTTGCGCATGAGCTTGGACACGGCCGCCACCATCTCGGGCGTGAGGCCCGGCGCCAGCGCGCCGAGCGCGTCGGTTGTGGCCGCGTCGGACAGCAGCCAGTTGCGGAAGTCGCCGACCGTGAGGTGCGATACGGGCGCGAAGGCGCCCGCGTCATGGCCGTCGATGATCAGGCGCGTGATGTTGTCGCTCTCGTAGGGAATCAGCGCCTCGGTCAGGAACTGCTTGAGCGGCGTGTCGGCCAGCACGTGGCGCGCCGCCATGCGCTGCTGCGCGGTGGCCGCGCCGATGCCTGCGAGGTAGTCGCCCGAGCGCGCCGGGCTCGCGAATGCCATGACCTGCTTCAGGTCGTCGAAGCGGAAGACCTGCCCGGCGATGGAGGTGCTGTAGCGCATGAGTTCTCGTCGGAGTGCATCGGGCATCGATGCAGGGCGGATGGTGACAGTGCGCACCTGGCAAAGCAAGGGCCGTTCCAACGGCGCCGACACGGGCGCTGGCCATAATCGGGGCCTCTCAATCTCCGAGGTGTTTCGTGAAGTCCTTTTTCTGTGCCGCTCTCGTGTCCGTCCTTGCCATTCCCGCCGCGTTCGCGCAGTCCGCGCCCGTGACCACGCCCAGCGGCCTGATCTACCAGTCGCTCAAGGAAGGCACCGGCGCCTCGCCCGCGGCCACCGACGTGGTCAAGGTGCACTACCGCGGCACCTTCCCCGACACCGGCAAGGAGTTCGACAGCTCCTACAAGCGCGGCGAACCCACCGAGTTCCCGCTCAACGGCGTGATTCCCTGCTGGACCGAAGGCGTGCAGAAGATGAAGCCGGGCGGCAAGGCCAAGCTGACCTGCCCGCCGTCGATCGCCTACGGCGCGCGCGGCGCCGGCGGCGTGATCCCGCCGAACGCCACGCTCAACTTCGAAGTCGAGCTGGTTTCCGTCACCAAGCGCTGAGGCCCGCGGGCGCTCACCCCGGCTGGTACTGGTACAGCCAGGTCTCGGTGAGCGTCTGGTCGCCGTTCTTCAGGTAGAGCCGCATGTCGATCGGCTCGTTGCCTTCGGGCGTGAAGTCGAACTGCGCGCGCCAGTGGCCCGGCACGCCATTGGGCACGGCTTCGGCAAAGACGTAAGAGAACTTGCCGCGCGCCGCCGTCAGCACCACTTCCGGCTTCACGCCGAAGGGCACGGTGGTCAGCGGCTGGCCGATGAATTCGACCATGAACTTGCGCACCCCCTGCGGGCGCGGCTGCCCCGGCTGGCCGCCGCGTCCGATGCGCGTGGCCACGCAGTGCGCGAGCGGCGAGGGGAACGGCTCCTGGTCGGTCCAGTGCAGGCGGTACTGCAGGCTGTAGGAAGAGCCCGCCTTGGCGTCGGCCTTGGGCACCCAGAAGGCGACGATGTTGTCGTGGATCTCGTCGTCGGTCGGGATCTCGATGAGCTGCACCGAGCCCTCGCCCCAGTCGCCCATCGGCTCGATCCACAGGCTCGGGCGCTTTTCGTAGTTCACGCCGTCCTGGTAGTGGTCGAAGTTGCGGTCGCGCTGCAGCAGGCCGAAGCCGCGCGGCCGGGTGTCGGCAAAGGCCGAGGCGCGCGTCTGCGTAGGGTTGTTGAGCGGGCGCCAGATGCGCTCGCCCGCGCCGTTCCAGATGGCCAGGCCGTCGGAGTCGTGCACTTCGGGGCGCCAGTCGATGGCGGTGGGTTTGTTGGTTTCCGAGTACCAGTACATCGAGGTGAGCGGCACCAGGCCCAGGCGGGACACGTCGCGGCGCATGAAGAGGCGCGCGTCGATGTCCATGATGACGGCCTTGGTGCGCTGCATGACGAACTTGAACACGCCGGTGACGCTCGGGCCTTCCAGCAGCGCGTAGACCGTCATCGAGGTGGTGTTGCCCGCGGCGGGCGTCTCGAAGTAGAAGCGCGTGAAGTTCGGGAACTCCTCGGGCTTGTCGGGCACCGCCACGTCGAGCGCGATGCCGCGTGCCGACAGGCCGTACTGGTACAGCTCGCCGATCGCGCGGAAGTAGGAAGCGCCCAGGAAGGCGACCCAGTCGTTCTTCTGCCAGTCGAGCTTGGCCTGGTCGCCCAGGCGGCTTTCCTGCAGGCGAAAGCCCGCGAAGCCGGCGCCCGGCGGCAGCTGGTGCGCGGGGCTGTCGGCCGGCATCGAGAAGTAGTCGGGGCTGTAGAGCACTTCGCGCGCGAAGGCGTCGCCGCCAGCGTTTTCGAGCACGTGCATGCGCACCGGCGTCTGGAAGAAGCGGCCCAGGTGGAAGAAGGTGACGGGAAAGGCCCCGGGTCCGTCGCGAAAGAGGGCGTTGGCGGGGTCGAACTTGATCTTTCCGTGCGCGTCGTAGTCGATGCGGTCGAGCACTTCGGGAGCCAGCGGCGCCGCGGCCACGTAGGGCTGGGCGGCGAGCGCCTTGGCCTGCGCGACCAGGGCGTCGAAAGAGAAGGGGGAAGGCTGGCTCAGTTGCAGGCCGTTGGCGGCGAGTGCCTCGGTGGGCAGGCCCAGGGCGGCGAGTGCGGCGGCGGCGCCACCGGCGGCAAGGAAGGATCGGCGATCAAGCATGTGGTTCTTGAGGGTTGCGAATCTCTGGGGAAAAGAAAGAAAAGCGGCGGAAACGAATCAGGCATTTTCCGCGACCGGGAACAACCCCGAGCTTGACCCGGCTCGCGGCGGGGCCACGTCAGCCATTCCGCGCAAAGCGGGCCGGACAAGGCCGGGAATCGGAAAAATTGTGCTTTTATGTATCGGCGCCGCGCCCTAGGCGGGGTCGGTGGCCTTCAGCGCATACACCGCATACAGCGGCACACCGAGCAGCATCATCACCATCGGCGCGAACAGCATGTAGGGCAGGCCGATGCCCTCCATCACCCGGTAGGTGCCGTCCAGCCGCAGCCGGGGGTGCGACTGCGTCAATTCGGATTCGCGGCGAATGCCCCAGTGGAACTCGGCACCCGTGGTGCGCACCGAGGGATGCTGCTTCGCGCGGCCCACGGCCAGCCAGCACATGGCGTCGAAGGCCAGCACCGACCCCGCGGGCGCGCGTTCGCCGAAGGTGGCAAACACCGCCTGCACCTGCTCAGGCTGCAGATACATCAGCACGCCTTCGGTGAACAGGAAGACCGGCCGCGCATTGCGCTTGCGCGGCAGCCCCAGTTGCTCCCACCAGTCGGGCGCGGTCAGGTCGAGCGTGCGCAGGTCGTGGCGCTCGTGGGTCTCGGGGATGAGTTCGCGGCGCAGCTCCAGCACTTCAGGCAGGTCGGCGTCGGTCATGCGCGATTTGTCGTCGTCCAGCCACTGGAAGTAATGGCTCAGGCCGCAGCCCATGTTGACCACGCGGGCGCCGGGGTGCTCCTTCAGGAAGTCCTGCGCGAGGCTGCGGAAGCGGCGCGTGCGCGAGAGGATGCCGTAGATGGTCGCCCGGTCTTCGGGCAGCGCGCTGCCGTCGTCTCGGATCTGCTCGAGGATGCCGGCGGCATAGGCGTCCCGCACGGCCACCTGCGGAAACATCGCGTCGCCCGAGGCCCGCGCGGCCAGGGGAATCCGCAAGGTGGAAGGCACGGCCGACAGGCGCCGCGCGGGTTTGCTGTGTGTCATGAATGCTGGAGAAAGACCAGACATCAGTCTGGCCGCTCCGGCATCGATGGGCAAGTCAGTCTTTTGTTCAGCCGCCCGGCGACGAGCGCGCGTCCACGTAGGCCCAGGCCGTGAGGCCCGAGGCCAGCGTGACGCGTTCGCGCCGGTAGTCGTCGACCTCGTAGGCATCCGCGTGGGCCAGCTCGGCCGGGGTGACGGCAAAGACCGAGCCCTCGACCCGGTCCGCCCCCGCGCCGCTCGGGGCGACGATGGGGTGGTGCGTCTCGCCGCTGGTCGCGACCACCGCCGCGTCCTTGATTTCGAGCTGCTCCAGCCGGTAGCCCGGCAGGCTGTCGAGGCGGCCATTCAGTCGGCGGCCGAAGGTGGCGAGCTGCACCGATTGCAGCTGCAGCGTGCCGTAGGAGAAAAGCTGCTCCGTGGCGGCCTCTGCGTTGGCCGCACCCGGCGCGGCGGCTTCGGCCTGCACGTCGTCGTCCATCAGCAGGTCTTCGTAGAAGGCGCCGAAGGGGCGCGTCGGGTGGGCGATCTGGATTTCCAGGATCCAGATGCCGGTGGCCGGGCACAGGCCGAAGTCGCCGAGCCGGCCGGCCTGGTAGATGGCATGCGGAAAGTCGCACACGCGGTGGCCCTTGATGTCGAGGTTCAGCCGCCAGCCCATGGCCTCGGCGCGCTCGGCGGCGTAGGCATAGAGCGCGGCGCCGCTCAGGCGGTCGGCGCGCCAGCGCGCGGCCACGTCATGCCACAGCGTGCGCGCGGCCTCGGCGCAGGCGTGCATCTGCGGGTCGTCGCCGGTCACGAAGGTGTCGCCGGCGTCGCCTTCGTGGCCTTCCCAGACCGGGCCGATGTCGACGAAGAAGATGTCCTGCGCACCCAGCACGCTGGCCGGGTCCGATTGCTCCCTGAAGATCTTGAGCGTGTCCGTGCCGAAGCGGATGACGATGGGGTGCCAGTTGCGCTCCATCTCCAGCTTGTGCAGCGTGGCCAGGGCCAGGTCGTGCGCCTGGGCGTGGGTCATGCCGGGGCGGATGCCCGAGGCGATCTGCCGCACCGCGCGTTGCGAGAGGCTGCGTGCGTGCTGCATCGAGCGCAGTGAGAACTTCGCGCCGGTGGCTTCGGTGCGTCCGGCTTCAGGTTTTGTCATCGGCAATGTCCAGGTTCAGTGGGGCAACGGGCGGCCGGGTCGGCGCGTCTCGGGTTTCTTGGGTCGGCTGTGGCATCCAGGCCGACCACACCTGGCCGGGCAGCGCATGGCTGCGCGCCGGCGGCACCTCGGCCACGCTGCCCAGGCTCACGAAACCGGCCAGGAACTCCTCGGGCTTCACGCCCAGTTCGGCGGACAGCACGGGGTCGAAGCAGCGTTCGCCGCTGAGCATGATGGCGCCGAAGCCGAGCTGGTGCGCCGCATTGAGCAGGTTGCCCAGCGCCGCGCCGGCGGCCAGCCACTGCTCGCGCGCCGGCACCTTGCTGCGGGCGCGCGGCGTGACGACGAAGGCCAGCAGCACGGGCGGGCGCGTGGCGTGCTCGCGCGCGCGGCGCAGGTCGGCGGGCGAGGCGAGCGGGTCGCGGCGGCGCTTTTCTTCCTCGAAGCGGTCGGCCAGGGCGGCGCGCTGGCCTTCGCGGAACTCGAGCACGCGCCAGGGGTGCAGCCCGCCGTGGTCGGGCGCGCGCAGGGCGGCCTGCAGGATCAGGTCGATGTGCTCCGGCCCCGGGCCGGGCGCACGCAGCCGCTTCGGCGAGACGGAGCGGCGCTCCAGCAGCGGGGCGATCGCGCTTTCGTTGCGACCGGCCAGCAGGTCGCGGCGCAGCGCCTCGCTGTCGCGCAGGAAGTTGCGCGCCCACGCCAGCACCTGCTCGCCCTGCGGCGTGAAGCCCTCGAAGCGCGGGCCGGGCTTGATCAGCGGCCGGCCGTACTCGTGTTCGAGCTGGCGGATGGCTTCCGAGAGTTCGAGCTGGGAAACCTGGCTGGCCTGCGCGGCGCGGCCGAGGTGCTGCTCCTGGCCGAGTGCGATGAGGCAGCGAAGTTGACTGTTGACCATGGCGTGCGTATCCGAGCCGGCGTGCCGGCAATGCTTCGCTGTATTTTATGAAGCATAGCGAAACGCAAGCCGGAGTCGGGTTTCTAGACGGCGGATGGCTTGCCGCGCTGGCGCGCGATATGGCGGTAGACGGTGCTGCGATGCACGCCCAGGCGCCGCGCGGCCTTGGACACGTCGTGGTCGCAGGCCTTGAGCGCCTCGTCGATGGCGTGGCGGGTGATGGCCTGCAGCGGGCCGGCCTGGGGTGCCAGTGCGGCTTCGGTGGCTGCGTCGGTCGTCGGCGCGGCATGCGTGCCGAGCAAGTGCGCGGGCAGCGCCGCAGCCGTCACCGAATCGCCGGTGTCGGCCAGCGCGACCACCGCGCGCAGCGTGCTGCGCAGCTCCCGCACATTGCCCGGCCAGCGGTAGGCGGCCAGTGCCTCGAGCGCGTCGCTCTCCAGCCGCAGATGCTTGGCCGCGCCGCCCGATTCGAGGAACAGCCGCGCGATCAGCGTGTGCCGGTCGGCGCGCCGGCTCAGCGGAGGCAGGGCGACGGTGAAGCCCGCCACGCGATACATCAGGTCGGCGCGGAAACGGCCGGCCTTTACCAGCGCCGGCAGGTCGCCGTGGGTGGCGCAGACCAGGTCGAAGTCCACTGCCACGCCCTGGCCGCCGCCCAGCGGCGTGACCACGCGCTCTTCCAGCACCCGCAGCAGCCTGGTCTGCAGCGCCAGCGGAATCTCCGCGATCTCGTCGAGGAACAGCACGCCGCCGTGCGCTTCGCGGATTCGGCCCGCCATGCCCTTGCGCCGTGCGCCGGTGAAGGCGCCTTCGTCGTAGCCGAACAGCTCCGACTCGATCAGCGTCTCCGGCAGCGAGGCACAGTCGACCGCCACGAACGGGCCCGCGGCGCGGCGGCTCGCGGCATGCAGGCGGCGCGAGAACACTTCCTTGCCGCTGCCGGTCTCGCCGTTGACCAGCACCGACACGCCTTCGTTCAGCACGCGCACGGCCTTGTCGAGCAGCGGCAGGATGTCGTCGGCCTCTGGTCGAGCGGCTCCAGTAGCCGCCGGTGCGTCGGCGCGCCGCGCCATCGGCCGTGCGCCGCCGCGCGTGCTCGTGCGCTCCATCACCGTGGCGATCTGCCGCCCGCCCGGCAGTGTCAGCAGGCTGCGGCGGTGTTCCATGCGGGGCCAGTTCGGGCCGAGAAAGTCCCTGGCCTCCAGGTCGAGCAGGCCGTCCCACGAGCGGCCGAACAGTTCCAGCGCCACGCGGTTGGCGGCGACGATGCGGCCGCCCTCGATCACCATCAGCCCCTCGCGCGCGGTGCCGATCAGTGCCGGCCGCGCATGGAAGCGCAGCACATGGCCCTGTGCCTCGGCCAGCAGCATGCGGTGCTCCACCTGCTGCGCGGCCATGCGAACCAGTCCCAGCGCATGCGTGTTCACGCGCACCGTCTCGCCCGAGATGTCGAGCGCGCCCGCCAGTTCGCCCCGGCCGGTGAAGATGGGGGCCGCCGCGCAGCCCAGCGCGCCGTTCTGCGCCAGGTAGTGCTCGCCGCCCAGCACCATCAGCGCCTCGCGCTCGGCCAGCGCGGTGCCGATGGCGTTGGTGCCGCGGTTGTTTTCCGACCATTCCACGCCGGGCTGCAGCGCGATGCGCTCGGCCTTGGGCAGGAAGTCGGGGCTGCCTATTTCCTCGAGGATCAGCCCGCTGGCGTCCGACAGGATCACCACGCAGCCGTTGCCTATGGCGTGCTCGGCCAGCCCGTCGAGTTCGGGCTGGGCGCAGTCCAGCAGCCGCATCGACTGCTCGCGCCGCTCGCGCAAGAGGGCCAGCGCCATCGGTGCCGGGTCGATGTACTGGTGGTCGACCGGGCGGCTGCGCTGCCAGGAGCGCGAGATGTGCGGCGCGATCCACGGTGCGGGGTCGCGGCCCTGCACGAAGAACATTTCACGGGCCTGTTCGACCCTGACCGATGGCCACTGCGCTTCACTCATGCATGTCTCCGGTTGTCTGCCGTTCGCGGTGCATTCGCCTTGTGCGACATCCTAGTCGCTATGTTCGCGCGGACATGTCGCAGATTGCGAATGAAAACCCGCTGCACGGTGCCTTTGCCAAGAGGAAGTACTCAGGGAATGTCCCGATCCCGGCGGGTACGTGGCTTGCGGTTGTCCGTGCGGGTCGCCGCATGTCGCGGCGCCACCACCAGCAAATGGAGACAAGTCATGGACATGCTCGAACCGGGCAAATTCGGTACCGCGGTGCCGTTCAAGAAGCGCTACGGCAACTACATCGGCGGCGAATGGGTCTCGCCGGTGGACAACCAGTACTTCGAGAACATCACGCCCGTCACCGGCAAGGTCTTCTGCGAAGTGCCGCGCTCCACCGCGGCCGACATCGACCGCGCGCTCGACGCCGCGCACAAGGCCAAGGCCGCCTGGGGCCGCACCTCGACCACCGAGCGCGCGAACATCCTGAACAAGATCGCCGACCGCATCCAGGAAAACCTGCCCATGCTCGCGGCCGCCGAGACCTGGGACAACGGCAAGCCGATCCGCGAAACCATGGCGGCCGACCTGCCGCTGGCGGTGGACCATTTCCGCTACTTCGCCTCGTGCATCCGCGCGCAGGAAGGCGGCATCAGCGAGATCGACCACGAAACCTTTGCGTACCACTTCCATGAGCCCATCGGCGTGGTCGGCCAGATCATTCCGTGGAACTTCCCGATTCTCATGGCCGTGTGGAAGCTGGCGCCCGCGCTGGCCGCCGGCAACTGCGTGGTGCTGAAGCCCGCGGAGCAGACGCCGGTGTCGATCCTGGTGCTGGTGGAACTCATCGGCGACCTGCTGCCGCCGGGCGTGCTGAACGTGGTGAACGGCTTCGGCGTGGAGGCGGGCAAGCCACTGGCGTCGAGCAACCGCATCGGCAAGATCGCCTTCACCGGCGAGACCACCACCGGCCGGCTGATCTCGCAGTACGCGAGCCAGAACCTGATTCCGGTCACGCTGGAGCTGGGCGGCAAGTCGCCCAACATCTTCTTCGCCGACGTGATGGACCGCGACGACAGCTTCTTCGACAAGGCGCTCGAAGGCTTCGCGATGTTCGCGCTGAACCAGGGCGAAGTCTGCACCTGCCCGTCGCGCGCGCTGATCCAGGAGTCGATCTACGACCGCTTCATGGAGCGCGCGCTCAAGCGCGTGGCGGCCATCAAGCAGGGCAGTCCGCTCGACATGGCCACGATGATCGGCGCGCAGGCCTCCAGCGAACAGCTCGAGAAGATCCTGTCGTACCTCGACATCGGCAAGCAGGAGGGCGCGAAGGTGCTGATCGGCGGCGAGCGCCAGAAGCTCGAAGGCGACCTGGCCGACGGCTACTACGTGAAGCCGACCGTGTTCCAGGGCCACAACAAGATGCGCATCTTCCAGGAAGAAATCTTCGGCCCCGTGGTGTCGGTGACGACCTTCAAGGACGAGGAAGAAGCCCTCTCCATCGCCAACGACACGCTCTACGGCCTGGGCGCCGGCGTGTGGAGCCGCGACATGAACCGTGCCTTCCGCATGGGCAAGGGCATCCAGGCGGGCCGCGTGTGGACCAACTGCTACCACCACTATCCGGCGCATGCGGCCTTCGGCGGCTACAAGCAGTCGGGCATCGGACGCGAGAACCACAAGATGATGCTCGACCACTACCAGCAGACCAAGAACCTCCTGGTGAGCTACAGCGAGAACAAGCTGGGCTTCTTCTGATGACCGGCGAAGTCCTGCGCGTCACCGCGACCGATGCCGCGCTCGCGTTGATCGACAGGCTCGCCGCCAAGCACGGCCCGCTGATGTTCCATCAGTCGGGCGGCTGCTGCGACGGCAGCGCGCCGATGTGTTACGGCCAAGGCGAGTTCATCGTCGGCGACTACGACCGCCTGCTGGGGCACATCGGCGGCATGCCGTTCTACATCAGCGGGCCGCAGTTCGAGTACTGGCAGCACACGCAGCTGATCATCGACGTGGTGCCGGGACGTGGCGGCATGTTCTCGCTGGAAGGGCCGGAGGGCGTGCGTTTCCTGACGCGCTCGCGGCTCTTCACGGACGAGGAATGGGCCGTGCTGGAGGCCGAAGAAGCTAAGTAAGCCGGAGAGGGCGCTGCGGCGCCGATAGACTGGGGTGTTTTTTGACCCACTCCCAAGGAGCACCCCATGAAGATCAGCGCACGCAACGTCCTGTCCGGCAAGGTCATCGCCATCGTCCGCGGCCCGGTGACGACCGAAGTCACCCTGGAGATCGCACCGGGCGTGCAGATCGTCTCGACGATCACCAGCAATTCGGCCGATTCGCTGAAGCTCAGCGAAGGGGCGAACGCCTATGCGGTGATCAAGGCTTCGAGCGTGATGGTGGGCACCGACTGAAGGCCTCGCCTAGTTCGACGAGGCGAACAACTGCTTCACCAGCAGCTGTGTCGCCGGCGACAGGATGGCTCCCGTCTTCGTCGCCATCAGCAATCGCCGCGTGGCCCACGCATCCCTGAGCCGCACGACTTTCAGATCGAGTGCCGCCACCTGCGCCTTGCACGCCGCGAGCGGCACCACGCCGATGCCGAGGTTGGCCGCGATCATGTGGCACATGGCGTCGAAGCTGCGCACCTGCACGCGCAGCCGCATCGGAACGCCGGCCTGCTCGGCCGCGCGTGAAGTGAGCTCCAGCAGCGAGCTGCTGCGGTTCAGCCCCACGAATTCATGCGCGAGACAGGTCTTGAAATCGACCTGCTTCGCTCGCGTGCGTGCCAGCGGATGCTGCCTGGCGCACAGCACCACCAGCTCGTCGGTCTGGAACGGCGCGACGTCGAGGCCGTAGGCGGGCGTGTTCTCCGCGAAGACGCCGACGTCGGCGAGGCCGTCGACCAGCGCGCGCACGATGTCGCCGCTGAGCTGCTCCTCCACTTCCACGCGGATGTCGGGATGCTGCGAGAGGAAGGTCGCGAGCGTGGTGGGCAGGAACTCGGTGAGCGCCGACATGTTGGCCCACAGCCGGACATGGCCGCGCACGCCGCTGGAGTAGTCGTTGATCTCGCTGCTGAACTGCTCGAAGCCCTGGAAGAGGCGCATCGCATGTTGCATCGCCACATGGCCGGCGGGCGTGAGCGCGATGCCCTGCGCACTGCGTTCGAGCAGCTTCGAACCGGTGGCCGCCTCGAAGTCTGAGAGCCTGCGGCTCGCGGCGGACAACGCAAGGTGGCAGGCCTCCGCGCCCTTGGTGATGCTGCCCGACTGCGCCACCGCGCAGAACAGCCGCAGCGTGACGAAGTCGACGCGCGCGGGATTGATCGGGTTGGCCATCAGCGGATTCTAGGGAGCGCGCAAGTGCCGAAAGTCACCATGCATTCGTGCTGAGAACCAAAGGGCTCATTTGACATGATATGTCGGAAAACCTATAGTGAATCCGTCGAAGCAAAGCTCGCTTCCATCGGTATCACAACCATAAGGAGAGGTATGCAATCACTGCTCGATCAACTCAAGGGGCTCGACGCGCTGGCCGGTGCCGCGATGGGGGGACTGCCCGTTCAGCTGCAGCCCATTCCGGGTCACACGCCGGTGGTCCAGGTGAGCATCGAGGGGCGTGACGAACTTCCGATCTTCGTCACGAGTTCGGACATGCAGATCATCTGCATCTGCTACCTCTGGACCGAAGAAGAAGTGAAGCCCGCGCGCCGCACCGAGCTGCTCGAATCGCTGCTCGACCTGAACCCGTCGGTGCCGTTGTCCTCGTTCGGCCGGGTCGACGGACGCTACGTGCTCACCGGTGCGCTGGGCCGCAATGCGAGCGTGGAAGACATCGCACGCGAAGTGGCCGTGCTCAGCGACAACGCGCTCGATGCACTCGACGCACTGTCCGAATTCCTGAACTAAGCGGAGGTCCCATGACAGTCATCAAGAAGCTCGTCACCCTGCTGCGCGGCAGCGCGCGCGAAATCGGCGAGAGCGTGGTCGACAGCAATGCGACGCGCATCTACGAGCAGGAAATCATCGACGCCAAGCACAGCATCGAGAAGGCCAAGGGCGATCTCACCGGCGTGATGGCCAAGGAGATGCAGTCGGCCCGCGAGATCGAGCGGCTCAAGAACGAAGCCGCACGCTACGAAGGCCTGGCGCTCGAAGCCCTCAACAAGACGCAGGAAGGCCTGGCGCTCGACGTGGCGGCCAAGGTGGGCCTGCTGGAGCAGGAACTCGAGGAACAGGCCAAGGCGCATGCCTCGTATGCGCTGCAGGTGTCCCGGCTGAAGGAGCTCATCAAGTCGGCCGAAGCGCGCATTCGCGAGCACGAGCGCGAGATCGGCATCGCCAAGACCACCGAGAGCGTCTACCGCGCCACGCAGTCCATCTCCGAGAACATCGGCAGCGGCGGCTCGCGGCTGGCCAATGCGCGCGAATCGCTGGAGCGCATCCGCGCGCGCCACGAAGACCTGTCCGACCGCATGACGGCCAGCCAGCAGCTCGAGAACGAGTTCGGCCACGGCGCGCTCGAGAAGAAGCTCGCCGCCGCGGGCATCGGCAACGAGGCAGACCGCACCGGCAAGGTGATGGACCGCATCCGCGCCCGCCAGGCCAACCCCTCGGGGACCGGAGCGCAATAAGCATGCGCGCCAAGCCGGTTCGCTGGCAGGGCTCCGACGAGGCGATACGCGCCGTGCAGGTGGCGTTCGACGTGGAAGAGGCCGTGCTCGAAGCCGTGCGCACCGCGGCCTTCGAGCAGCATGTGTCCACCTCGGACCAGATCCGGCAGGTGCTGGGCCTTGCCACCACGTCGAAGCCCAAGCGCCCGCGCCTCACGGTGTCGCTGAGCGCGGCCGACTACGAATTCCTTGCCAAGCGCTACGGCCTGGCAACGGACGACCGCCTGGCCATCAAGGAGAAAGCCACGCGCGACCTGATCGCATTCGCCAGCAAGGCTGGCTCTGGCACAGTGACAGAGAAGAAGAGCACCGGCACGGGAAGGCCGGGCCGCAAATAGAACAACGAACAACAACCCGCACGCGGGAGGATCAATGGGCGATTTCATGGGAGCGGTGACGGGGTACCCCACCGCGATCTACACGGTGCTGCTGGGCGTCGTGGTGATCTACTGGGTGCTCGCGATGCTCGGCATGGTCGACATCGAACACAGCGGGCTCGATGTCGATGTCGGCGTGCACACGCACGCGGACGGCGATGCCAACGACGTCGGCCATCTTGCGAGCTACGTGGTGGCCTTCGGCCTGAACGGCGTTCCGTTCTCGGTGGCCGTGAGCCTGCTGGTGCTGGTCTCGTGGACGGTCTGCTGCCTGGGCGGCGAGTGGCTGCTGCCGCTGGTACCGACATTGCCGCTTCAGTTGCTGGCCGGTACCGTGCTGCTGGTAGCCAGCGCCGTGATCGCCATTCCCGTCACCGCGGTGGCGATCCGTCCGCTGCGCGGTTTGTTCGTGAGCCACACGGCCGTGAGCAACGCCGCGCTGGTCGGCCAGCTCTGCCGCGTCGTCACCGGCGTGGTGAACGAGAAAGACGGCCGCGCGGAAGTCGCGCGCCGCGGCGCCAGCCTCAACATCCGCGTCTGGGCCACCGCGCCCAACTCCCTCAAGCGCGGTTCGCAGGCGCTGATCCTCGAATACGACGAGGTGGCCGGCCGCTACCTCATTGCCGCGCAAGACGACGCCACCGTCTGAGCGCCTTCGCGGCGCCGCATCGCGCCGCGTGCCTTTCACCTGTTTCTTTCGCTCTCAAAGCACACCTGGAGAAAAAATGGAGCCCATCATCTTTGCCATCGTCATACTGGCCGTGGTCATCCTCGGCCTGTTCGCGATGTTCGCCAAGTTCTATCGCAAGATCGAACAGGGCCACGCACTCATCGTGAACACGCTGCGCGCGGAGCCCGAGGTGACTTTCACCGGGCGGATGGTGTACCCCATCATCCACAAGGCCGAGCTGATGGACATCTCGGTCAAGACCATCGAGATCGACCGCTCCGGCAACGAGGGCCTGATCTGCCGCGACAACATCCGCGCGGACATCAAGGTGAAGTTCTTCGTGCGCGTGAACAAGACCGCCGACGACGTGCTGAAGGTGGCCCAGGGCATCGGCTGCGCGCGCGCGTCGAACCACGAGACGCTCGAAGAGCTGTTCTCCGCCAAGTTCTCCGAAGCGCTGAAGACGGTGGGCAAGTCGATGGAGTTCGTCGACCTCTACCAGGCGCGCGACGGGTTTCGCGACCAGATCATCAGCCAGATCGGCAACGACCTCTCGGGCTATGTGCTCGAAGACGCGGCCATCGACTTCCTCGAGCAGACGCCGCTGTCGGAACTGGATTCCAACAACATCCTCGATGCGCAGGGCATCAAGAAGATCACCGAGTTGACGGCCGTGGAACACGTTCGCACCAACGAGCTGCGCCGCAACGAGGAAATGCAGATCAAGAAGAAGAACGTCGAGACGCAGGAAGCGCTGCTCGAACTCGAGCGCCAGCAGGCCGACGCCACCGCGCGCCAGCAGCGCGAGATCGCCAGCGTGCGTGCCCGTGAAGAAGCCGAGACCGCCAAGATCCAGGCCGAGGAGCGCACCAAGTCCGAAACAGCGCGTCTCGTGGCCGAACAGTCCGTGTCGGTGCAGCAGGAAAACGTGCAGCGCGAAAAGGAAGTGGCCGAGAACAACCGCAAGCGCGCCGTGGCCGTGGAAGAAGAAAAGGTCATCCGCGCACGCGATCTCGAGATCGTCGACCGCGAGAAGGAAGTGACGCTGCAGCGCATCGAGAAGGACAAGGCCGTCGAAGTGCAGAAGAAGGCCATTGCCGACGTGATCCGCGAGCGCATCGTGGTCGAGCGCACGGTGGCCGAGCAGGAAGAAGCCATCAAGGAACTGCGCGTGGTGGCCGAGGCCGAGCGCACCAAGAAGTCGGTCGTGATCATGGCCGAGGGGCAGGCCGAGGAAAAGATGGTCATCGACCTGAAGCAGGCCGAGACGCAGGAAAAGCGCGCCCGCCACAAGGCGGCGGAAGAGCTCACGCTGGCCGACGCCAAGCTCAAGATCGCCGAGCGCGACGCCGAATCGAAGAAGCGCGAAGCCGAAGGCGTGGAAGCCATCACGGCGGCGCCGGGCCTGGCGGCCGCCAAGGTCGAGATCGCGACCGCGCAGGCCAAGCTCGCGAGCTTCGAGGCCGAGGCCTCGGGCAAGGAGAAGCTGGGCCTGGCCGACGTGCATGTGCGCCAGGCCGATGCGGACGCCATCCTCAAGGCAGGTCAGGCCGACGCGCAAGTCATCGAGGCCCGTTCGCAGGCCGAGGCCGCCGGCATGCGCGCCAAGTTCGAGGCCGAAGCCTCAGGCAAGGAAAAGCTGGGCCTTGCCGAAGTCAATGTGCGCACGGCCGACGCCGAGGCCACGCTCAAGTCAGGCCAGGCCGATGCACAGGTCATCGAGGCGCGCTTCGGTGCCGAGGCCAAGGGCCTGCACGAGAAGTTCGAGGCCATGAAGTCCATGAGCCCCGAGACCCGCGACCACGAAGAATTCCGCATGCGCCTGGAAAAGTCGCACATCGAGACCCTCAAGGGCATCGACGCGCAGACCGCCATCGCCAAGGAACAGGCCGAGGTGCTGGGCACCGCGCTGGCCAACGCCAAGATCGACATCGTGGGCGGGCAGGGCGACTACTTCGACAGCTTCGTGCGCTCGCTCTCGGTGGGCAAAGGCATCGACGGCGTCATCTCCAAGAGCAATGCGCTGCAGGTTGCATTCAAGGACCAGCTCTCGGGCGAGCGCGACGTGGTGAAGGACCTGCGCGACATCGTCGGCGCGCTCGGCAGCTCGTCGGGCGAAATCCAGAACCTCAGCGTGGCAGCGCTCATGAAGAAGATTTCCAGCGACGGCAGCGAGAGCCAGAAGGCCGCGCTGCACAACCTGATCTCCAGTTTCCGTCCGCTGAACGGAGACGCGCGATGAGCCGGAGCCCGACCCATTCCCGCCAGAGTGAATCGCTGTCACTGCTGCGCGCGGACTGACCGCGCCGACCTATGCACCCAACGGATGAAACGGGCGCACCGCCCGGCGCTCCAGCGCAACCGGCCGCCTCCGACCCGTCGGCCCAGACCGAGGCCCTGGTCTCCGGCAGCGGCAGCTACGAGCTGCTGAAGAAGCGGCTGGAAACACAGGGCGAGGGCCTGCAGGAGAAGACGCAGGAGCTCAACGAGCAGCGGCTGGCCGAGTTCGGCCGCTCCGACCAGACCCTGATACTGCGCACCCGCGCGCGTACCGAGAACAACGCGGTGGCGCGCGACCTGGTGCGCATCGGCGACCTGCTGCTGCTGGGCTACAACGTGTTCATCGGCCTGCGCAAGGAGACCGCCGTCGGCGACGTGTTCGGCCTGTACCGGCTGGTGTCGCCGGACGAGGCCGGTGCCGAGAGCGACGAACTGCAGCCCGTGCCGCTGGCCGGTACGTTCCTGGAAGACGCGCGCTTCGCGTCCGACTTCCGTGAGCTGTATGCCTACTACAAGCAGGCCACGCTGGTGCAGCTGCGCGTGACGCAGGACAAGCTGCTCGCGGCTTTCCAGATCGGCCAGCAGATCACCGACGTGCGCGTGTTCCGCTGGGCCATCGAGCGCGATGGCCGCATCAGCTATATCGACAACCGGGGCGAGCGCGACATCGCCTTGCCCGCGAGCCACGACTTCGAGTGGACCGTGGCCACGCGCGAAGACCACGTGGGCGGCAAGCATCCGCACGTGAACGTGCTGGACACGGTGTTCGTCGAGACGCTGGGCGGCGACCTCACCGTCAAGATAGAGAACAACACCGAGACCGGCCTGGGCATCTACAGCGAGCCCGTGGAAGACCGGAGCCAGTCGCTGACCGACGCCGAGATTGCCTGGGCCAAGCTCGGCATGCTGATCCTCCTGCGCGTGAAGCCGTACCGCGAGCAGGTCACGCGCTACCTGGTGTTCAACATCCGCACGCAGCAGGTGGAGCGCATCGACGCCATCGGCGGCTCGTGCGTGCAGCTGCCGGAAGACCACGGCATCATCTTCCCGGGCGGCTACTACCTGCAGTCGGGCGAGCACAAGCGCTTCGACCTGCCGGCCGAGACGGTGGAAAACCTGCGCTTCAAGCGCATGCTGCGCTCGCCCAACGGCGAAGACGTGGCCTACATCTTCTACGACCCCAAGCCGGGCCGCTACGCGCTCTTCAACTACAACCTGATCGACAAGAAGCTCGCGACGCCGATCATCGCCAACGGCTACGCGCGCTTTGCCGACGGCCGCATCCTGGTGTTCCACGACAACTCGGGGGAGCCTTCGCGCGTGCATCCGATGCAGCTGTGGCAAACCCCGTTCGCCAGCGAAGAGCACGTGAGCGCGCAGCCGCCCGCCACGGGCTTCTTCGGCAAGATCGGCAACGCCGAGCTGGTGCGCGGGGTGAGCGACCTGATGGGCATCGCCCGCGCGGTGCGCGAACAGGCGCCGACCAAGGCCGCATACGAAGACCTGATCCGCCAATGCACCCGCGTGAGCGACGCCTACTTCTGGCTCGACGCGCCGGAGGCTGCGGGCCTGATGGGCGAACTGCGCAGCATCGCCGAGGTGGCGCGCAGCACGCTGGCCGAGTTCGAGAAGGTCGATACCATCCGCCGCGAGACAGCGCGCGCACTGGCCCGCGCGGAAGACGAGCAGCATGCGTTGCTGGTCGACATCGCCAGCACGATCTGGCGTGCCCCTGACGATTTCGTGAAGGCGCTGGCGCGGCTGCGCGAGCGGCGCGGCGCGCTGCAGATGCTCAAGGAACTGCGTTATGCCGACCTGCCGCGCATCGCCGCCATGGACGCAGCGCTGGCCACCGAGCAGCAGCGCATCGGCGAGCGCGCGATGCAGTTCCTGGCGGCCGACACGGCCTTCGCCGGTCAGCGCCAGGCACTGGACAAGCTGGCGCTCGAGCTGCCGAACCTGGCGACCTCGCCGGCGCTGGGCCAGCTTCTCGCCACGCTCGACGAACAGGCGGCCGGCCTCGATTTGCTGACCGAACAGCTCGGCAGCCTGCCGGGCGGCGACGCTGTGATCCGCACGTCGATCCTGGACCGCATCTCGCTGATCTACGCTGACATCAACCGCATGCGCGCCGATGCGCGCGCGCGGCGCAAGTCGCTTGGCGCGACCGAGGCGCGGGCCGAGTTCGGCGCGCAGTTCAAGCTGTTCAGCCAGGCGGTGGAAAACGCGCTGGAGTTCGCCGACACGCCGGAGAAGTGCGACGACGCGCTCACGCGCCTGCTGGCGCAGCTGGAAGAAATCGAAGGCCGCTTCGCCGAGCAGGAAGACTTCCTGCGCGACATCGCCGAGAAGCGCGAGAACGTGTACGAGGCGCTCTCCGCGCGCCGGCAGAGCCTGGTCGATGCCCGCCAGCGCCGCGCGCAGGGCGTGGTCGACGCGGCCGGCCGCATCCTCGACGGCATTCCGCGCCGCATCGCGCAGTTCGGTGAGCTGACGCAGGTCCACAGCTATTTCGCGGCCGACCCGATGATCGGCAAGCTGCACACGCTGATTGCCGACCTGCGCACGCTGGGCGCGGCGGTACCTGCCGACGAATTGGACACGCGCTTGAAGACCGCGCGCGACCAGGCCCTGCGCGCGGTGCGCGACAAACGCGAGCTGGTGAGCGAGGGCGGCGACACGCTGCGGCTGGGTCGCCATGCCTTCACGGTGCACCGCCAGCCGGTCGACCTGACGCTGGTGGCACGCGAAGACGGCATGGCCTACCAGGTCACCGGCACCGACTACCAGAGCCCGGTCGACGACGAGCGGCTGCGCGAGCTGCACGGTTACTGGAACCAGTCGCTCGTGTCCGAGACGCCGGAGCTCTCGCGCGCCGAATACCTGGCGGGCCGATTGCTCGAATCGCTGCTGGACGGCAAGGCCGAGCGCAGCTGGACCGACGTGCGCACGCTGCTGGCCGAAGACCCGCAGCATCCGCAACTGCTGGAGATGGTGCGGCGCTTTGCCGCCGCGCGCTACCAGGAGGGCTACCAGAAGGGCATTCACGACGACGACGCGCTGCGCCTGCTCGGTGCGCTGGTCGCCATGCAGGACCAGGCCGGCCTGCTGGCCTGGGGTCCGACCGAGCGCGCGCTGGCGCTGCTCTACTGGCAGCACGGCCACCTGATCGCGCATCGCGAGTCGCTGCTGCGGCGCGCCCGCGCGGCGATGCAGATGAGCGAGATGTTCGGGCGGCGCGACGCGCTCGAGCAACTCGAAGCCGACACGGCGCGCTCGCTCAACAACTTCGTGCGCGACGTGCTGCCCGATCTGCTGCCGTTGGCCGGCAACGCCACGCAGCAAGAGCGCGACACGCACGACGGCCGCGTCGCCACGCTTTGCGAGCAGGCGGCGGCATACCTTGCGCGCGAGCTGGCGGCGCATGCCGGCGAAACCTGGGTGGTGTCGGGCGCCGGCGAAGACCTGGCCGCGACGCTGCTGCGCGAACTGGAGCGCGGTGGTCGCCGCGATGCATGGCAGGCGGACCTCGATGCCGCCCCGCCTGCCGAGCGCTGGCGCCTTGCGCGCGACTGGGTGCATGCCTATGCGCTGCATCAGTCACCCGAGTCGATCGACTGGGTGGACGACGCAGCCAGCGTGCTGGCGATGCCGCTGCAGCGCACGCGCGTGAACGTGGCGCTCGACCGCACGGTCGAGGGGCTGCGCGGGGAGCATCCGCGCGTGGCCGACGGCCGCATGACGCTGAACCTCAACGACTTCTGGCGGCGCTTCCTGTTCCATGCCACGCATGTGGTGCCGGGTTTCGAGGCGCTGGGCAGCCTGCGCCACGAGCTGCTGGAGCGCGAGAAAGCGCGCCTGAAACTCAGCCAGTTCCAGGCCAAGCCGCTGTCGACCTTCGTTCGCAACCGGCTGATCGACGAGCTTTACCTGCCCATCATCGGCGACAACCTGGCCAAGCAGATCGGCTCCGCGGGCGAGGGCAGCCGCACCGACCGCATGGGCCTGCTGCTGCTGATTTCGCCACCCGGCTACGGCAAGACCACGCTGATGGAATACGTGGCCGACCGGCTGGGCCTGATCTTCGTGCGCATCAACTGCCCGGCGCTGGGCCACGGCGTCTCGGCCATCGACCCCGCCAATGCGCCCAACAGCGCGGCGCGGCAGGAGCTGGAGAAACTCAACCTCGGCCTGGCGATGGGCAGCAACGTGATGCTGTACCTCGACGACATCCAGCACACGAGCCCGGAGTTCCTGCAGAAGTTCATCGCGCTGGCCGACGGCACGCGCCGCATCGAAGGCGTTTGGAACGGCGAGCCGCGCAGCTACGACATGCGGGGCAAGCGCTTCGCCATCGTGATGGCGGGCAACCCGTACACCGAGTCGGGCGACGTGTTCAAGATCCCGGACATGCTGGCCAACCGCGCCGACATCTACAACCTGGGCGACGTGCTCTCGGGGCGCGAAGCAGCATTTGCGCTGTCCTACATCGAGAACAGCCTCACGTCGAACCCGACGCTGATGCCGCTGGCCTCGCGCGACCCGAAGGACGTGCAGTTGCTGGTGCAGATGGCGCAGGGACACGAGGTGCCCAGCAGCGCACTGTCGCATGCCTACAGCGCGGTCGAGCTGGAAGAGATCAAGACGCTGCTGCAGCGCCTCTTCCGCGCACGCGACCTTTTGCTGAAGGTCAACCTTGCCTACATCGAGTCGGCCGCGCAGCAGGAGGCCTACCGCACCGCGCCGCCGTTCAAGCTGCAGGGCAGCTACCGCAACATGACCAAGCTGGCGGGCAAGATCACCGCGTTGATGCGCGACGACGAGCTCGACGCGCTGCTGCGCGACCACTACCGCGGCGAGGCCCAGACGCTGACCACCGGCGCCGAGGAAAACCTGCTGCGCCTCGCGCAGCTGCTCGGCAGCCCCACGCCGGAAGAGAGCGCGCGTTGGCAGGTCATCTGCGAGGAGTTCGTGCGCCAGCGCAAGCTCGGCGGCGCAGACGTGGACGGCAGCCAGCGCATTGCCAGCAGCATGCTCGACGTGGCGCGCGCGGTCGACGGGCTCAAGCCGGTGCCCGTGCCGCCCGCCGAAGGGCCGAGCGACAGCCAGCGCCTGGCCGACGCCATGCTGCAGATCGCCGTGACCTACCGCGAGCTGATCCTGCCGCTGGTGACGGCGACTGAGCGCCGCCTGGAGCTCGACCGCTCGATCACGCACGACATGAAGCGGCTGTCCGCGGAAATGCAGGCTGCCCAGGCCGTGCCGAAGCGCACGCCCAAGAACGGCAAGGAGGAGTGACATGTCCGCACACCCCGTGGCCGATCCGCAGCCGGCGTTGCCCGAACTGCTCGCCCAACTCGACGCCACGCTGGCCGACGACCGCCTGAGCGACGACGAGCGCCGGGTGCTGGTGCACACGCTGCGCGAAGCCTCGCCGCCGGAAGATGGCCTGCGCCAGTTGCGCAACCGCGCCTTCGACCTGGTGCGCGCGCGCACCGCCGACCCGGAGCAGCTGGCCTTGCTGAAATGGCTCGAAGGCGTGGTGCGCGCCATCGACACCGGGCGCTCGCCCGACAACGTGGCGGTGCGCTCGCAGGCCTTCTTCAGCCCCGGCACCGCCTGCCTGCAGGCCATCAACCAGCAATTGCGGGCCGCCAGGCGCTCGGTCGACCTGTGCGTGTTCACGCTGTCGGACGACCGCATCACCGCCGAAGTGCTGGCCGCGCACAGGCGGGGCGTGTCGCTGCGCTTCATCTCCGACAACGACAAGGAGTTCGACCGCGGCAGCGACGTCGGCCAGTTGCGCGCCGCCGGCATCCCGGTCGCCGTGGACCGCACCGATGCCCACATGCATCACAAGTTCGCGATCTTCGACGGTGCGCGGCTGCTCAACGGCAGCTACAACTGGACGCGCAGCGCCTGCGAATTCAACGAGGAGAACCTGGTGCTGAGCAACGACCCGTCCCTGGTGCGCCGCTTCGCGGACGAATTCGACACCTTGTGGAAAGAACTGCAGGCCCCGCGATGACGAGACGCATCGACTACGACTGGGAGCTGCCGCCCGAGATGCGCCAGCGGCTGGGCAGCTCCAGCTACGGCGCGCAGCGCGTCATCCACGAGCAGGAGCATCTGATGCTGATCCTGCACGAGCCGCCCGCCGGCTCGGGCGCCGAGCGCAAGGCCGCCGTGTTCCTGCGCAAGCCCGATGGCGCGTGGCTGCACAAGGGCAACAACCCGGGCGAGAAGGCGTTGTCGAAGCTGCTCGAGAGCTATCGCGCGGCATTGAGCACCTTCGAGATCCGGCACGAGGCGGCCGAGACGGCGCAGGCGCTGTTCCAGGTGCTGGGGCCGCTGATTCCGCTGTCGCGCGCCGCCTCGAACATGCAGGCCGCGCTGCAGGCGGCACGCGAGGCCGCGCCGCAGGACTCGCTGGTCACCGACTTGCGCGACCGCGCCGTCGAGATCGCTCGCGGCCTCGAACTGCTGCTGGCGGACACCCGCATGTCGCTCGACTACCGCCTCGCGCACGCGGCCGAGCAGCAGGCGCGCGCGGCCATGGAAGCGAGCCGTGCGCAGCACAAGCTCAACACCATCGCGGCGCTGACCTTTCCGCTGATGGCGATCGGCGCGGTCTTCGGCATGAACCTGCACAGCGGGGCCGAGAACCTGCCTGCCTGGGTGTACTGGGCGATCTTCGGCGCGGGGCTCTTCATGGGCGTGCTGCTGCGCGGATGGGTGAAGGCGCCGGAGGCAGCGCCGCCAGTCGACCCTGCTTCCCCCGGCATCGCCCGAAAGAAGTAGCCGCCGCCCTGGGCCTTCGCGTTTCGCGAAGGCCTGCTGCCATCACGGCAATTCCGCACGGCGCGATCTGTTCCTAGAGTCGGGTCATACCCACTTGGAGACAGACGCGGACATGAATGCACTCGAAGGCCTGAAGGTGCTGGAGCTGGGCCAGCTGATTGCCGGCCCCTTCGCCGGCAAGACGCTGGCGGAGTTCGGCGCCGACGTGATCAAGGTCGAGCCCGAAGGCGTCGGCGATCCGCTGCGCAAGTGGCGGCTGCTGCGCGACGGCGGCTCGGTCTGGTGGGAAGTGCAGTCGCGCAACAAGCGCTCGGTGTGCCTCGACCTGCGCAGCACCGAGGGGCAGGAAGCCGTGCGTGCGCTGGCGAGCGAGGCCGATGTGCTGATCGAGAACTTCAAGCCCGGCACGCTCGAAGGCTGGGGCCTGGGCTGGGAGCAACTGCATGCGCTGAACCCCCGGCTCATCATGCTGCGCATCTCCGGCTATGGGCAGACGGGGCCGTACCGCGACAAGCCCGGCTTCGGCGTGCTTGGCGAATCGATGGGCGGCCTGCGCTACCTCAGCGGCGAGCCTGGCCGGGTGCCGGTGCGCGTGGGCGTCTCGCTGGGCGACACGCTAGCCGCGCTGCACGGCGTGATCGGCGTGCTCACCGCGCTGCACCACCGCACGGCGCATGGCGGGCAGGGGCAGTTCATCGACGTGGCGCTGTACGAATCGGTGTTCAACGTGATGGAAAGCCTGCTGCCGGAGTACGACGCCTTCGGCGCGGTGCGGGAACGCGCCGGCAGCGCGCTGCCCGGCATCGCGCCGACCAACGCCTACCGCTGCAACGACGGGCATTACGTGCTGGTGGCCGGCAACGGCGACAGCATCTTCCGCCGGCTGATGCGCGCCATCGGCAGGGCGGATCTTGAGGGCGACCCGCAACTCGCCCACAACGACGGGCGCGTGCGGCGGGTGGAAGAGATCGACGCCGCCATCGAGGCGTGGACGCTGCAGCGCAGCCGCGACGAGGTGCTGGCGGCGCTCGACGCAGCCGGCGTGCCGGTCGGCCGCATATACACCGTGGCCGACATCGCGAGCGACCCGCAGTACCTGGCGCGCGGGATGATCGTGGAGTCGCCCACGTCGAACGGCGGCACGCTGAAGGTGCCCGGCGTGGTGCCCAAGCTCAGCGCGACACCGGGGCGTATCGCGCATCCCGCGCCACGGCTGGGCCAGCACAACGGCGACTTGCGTGAAGGCGGCTGGCCTGCGCGCCGCTCGGAAAGCGAGGCCGCATGAAGACCGGCAACGGCACCCGGCTGCACATCAACGAGGTGGCCACGCGCGACGGCTTCCAGATGGAGAGCCGATTCATTCCCACCGACGACAAGGTCGCGCTGATCGACCGGCTGAGCGGGCTGGGCTACGCGAAGATCGAGGTGACATCGTTCACGTCGGCGACGGCGATTCCCGCGCTGCGCGATGGCGAAGAGGTGATGCATCGCATCGCGCGCCGGCCCGGCGTGGTCTACACGGCGCTGGTGCCGAACGTGCGCGGCGCGCAGCGGGCGCTGGAAAGCCGCATCGACGAGTTCAACATCGTGATGTCGGTGAGCGAGACGCACAACCTGTCGAACCTGCGCATGACGCGGGAGCAGTCGTTCGCGCAGCTGGCCGAGGTGCTCGCGCTCGCCGGGCAGGCCGACGTGCCGGTGAACGTGTCGCTGTCCTGCGTGTTCGGCTGCCCGATGGAGGGCGATGTGCCGGTGCTGACGGTGCTCGGCTGGATCGAGCGCTTTGCTGCGCTCGGTGTGCAGGGCGTGACGCTGTGCGATACGACGGGCATGGCCTATCCGACACAGGTGCAGGCTGTCTGCGAGCGGGTCATCGCGGTCTACCCGGCGCTGGACTGGACCGCCCACTTCCACAACACGCGCGGCATGGGCCTGGCGAACACGGTGGCTGCCGTCGAGGCGGGCATCCGCCGGCTCGACATGTCGCTCGGCGGCATCGGCGGCTGCCCCTATGCGCCCGGCGCGACCGGCAATGTCGCGACCGAAGACGTGGTCCACATGCTGCAGTGCATGGGTTACGAGACGGGCATGGACCTGGGCGGGCTCATCGCTGCGTCGGCCGAACTGGCGGTGCTCGTGCAGCACGAACTGCCGAGCCAGGTGTCCCGCGCGGGCCATCGCCTGACGCGGCACGCACCACCCCCGGATTTCAACGACATCGCGGCCAGGGCCGACGCCCGCGCACGGAAGGAGCTTTACCCATGATCGATCACCTGGACCACCTGGTACTGACCACCGCCCACGAAGAAGACTGCATCCGCTTCTACGTCGACGTGATGAGCATGACGCTCGAGAGCTTCGGCGCCGGGCGCAAGGCCTTTCGTTTCGGCAACCAGAAGATCAACCTGCATGTGAAGGGGCACGAGTTCGAGCCCAAGGCGCAACTGCCGACGCCGGGCGCGCTGGACCTGTGCTTCATCGCCAGCATGCCGCTCGAAGCGGTGATCGCGCAGCTCGAGGAAAAGGGCGTGCCGATTCTCGAAGGGCCGGTGATGCGCACGGGCGCCACCTCGCGCATCCGCTCGGTCTATGTGCGCGACCCCGACCTGAACCTGATCGAGATATCGGAACTCGCGGCCTGAAGGCGCGGGTTTCGAAGACAGCAAACAAAAAACCACCGGAGACAAACCATGCAAACCATTCGCCGCCTGCTCGCGGCCGGCCTCGTGCTGGCCGCGTCGGCCGCCAGCGCCGACACCTGGCCTTCCAAACCGATCACCTTCGTCGTGCCCACCGCACCCGCGGGTTCCACCGACATCATGGCGCGGCTGGTTGGCGAGCCGCTTCAGCGTGCGCTGGGCCAGCCCGTGGTGGTCGACAACAAACCCGGCGCCAGCGGCAACATCGGCGCCGAGTTCGTGGCGCGCGCCGCTCCCGACGGCTACACGCTGCTCATGCAGTACTCGGGCTATCACGTCGGCAACCCTTCGCTCTACCCGAATCTCAAGTGGAGCCCGACGAAGGACTTCGTGCCGGTGGCGATGGTGATGCGCGCGCCGCACGTGGTCGCCGTCAGCGGCAAGCTGCCGGTGAAATCGATGAAGGAACTCATCGAGTACGGCAAGAAGAAGGAGGGCGGGCTGTTCTACGCCTCTTCGGGCAATGGCTCGATCCAGCACATCGCGGGCGAGCTGTTGTCGCGGCAGTCGAAGCAGGCCATGACGCACGTGCCGTACAAGGGCTCGGGGCCGGCCATCAACGACCTGATCGCCGGCAATGTCGACATGTTCATCACCACGCCGCCCTCGGTCATCGGGCATTTCGCGACCGGGCGCATCAAGGCGCTGGCGTATACCGGCAGCAAGCGCCATCCGTCGATGCCCGACGTGCCTACATCGGCCGAGGCAGGTTTGCCGGGCTACGAGGTGGAATCGTGGTTCGCGGTGTTCGCGCCCGCGAAGACGCCGCCCGAGGTGGTGGCGAGGCTGAGCGCCGAGATCAAGAAGATCGTGGAGAGCGAGGCCTTCCGCAAGAAGGTCGACGAGCAGGGCGCCTTCGCGACCTACATGGATTCGCCGACGCTCGCGAAATTCGTCGACCAGGAACTGGCAACCTGGTCGAAGGTCATCAAGTCGGCTGACATCAAGCCTGATTGAAGCGGCGCTGGCCCTTTGGCGCGGCTACAGCTTCACGCCGATGATCGACAGGATGATGGCGGAGAGCGTCAGTGCGACCGGCAGCTTCTGCACGACGAGCACATGGGCTCGCATGGCGGAGGCCTGGGTTTGCAGCAAGAGGCTTTGTTCGGAATGGATGCGTGTGGACATTTCAGGCTCCTGGGTGATTGCGGGCTGGATGCATGCGTGGATTCAACGATAGACCTCGTGGCATGCTCCGGCGCGGCGCTTTCGGCGACACGGCGTTTCCGTTTTCGCAACGATCCTTGTCGGGGCTGGCACACGCTGTACTCTCGGCCGCTCGGGTTCCGCGCGGATTGCATCCGGCCAGGCCGCGATGCAAATGAAGCGGCGCGGATTACAGACGAAACACAGACCCCAACCAACGGATGACGAAGAAGAAAGAACCCGCAGCGCGGCCGAAGATGCGCCGCGCCAACCCCGCCGATGCCCCGCCCTGGAAGCTGCTGTTCGCCGCCGACGGCCCGCGCGCGGAGATCGAGAAATACCTCTCGCGCGGCGAGCAGTGGCTCGCGGAAATAGACGGCCTCGTCGTGGGCCAGATGGTGCTGATGCAGACCCGCGTCGACATCTGGGAGGTGATGAACATCGCGGTGAGCGACGAACTGCACGGGCGGGGCGTGGGCACCGCGCTGCTGCGCAAGGCGAAGGCGCTGGCCGCCGAACGGGGCGCGCAGCGGCTTGAGGTGGGCACGGGCAACAGCAGCCTGCGCGAGCTGGCCTTCTACCAACGCTTCGGTTTTCGCATCGTCGGGGTCGATGTGGGTTTCTTCGAACGCCGCTCGAAGAGGGTGCAGAAGCAGGACGGCATCGTGCTGCGCGACATGGTGCGCCTGGCGCTGGAGCTGCCGGCGCCTAGGAGTCCGCGCGGCAGAAGTTTTTCTGCGCCGCTGTGACCCCACGTTGAGTTGTGCGCGCCTCGCAAGCACTCGCGCGGCGCGTTGGCTGTTCTCGAACGACCACAAGGGCGCCTACTCGGCCT